>Ga0129315_1000300_pt1 | contig 47834 bp, 51 predicted proteins | sample Cm827metagenome_FD_94432 | JGI IMG/M metagenome (GOLD analysis project Ga0129315, IMG submission 94432) | Eastern black-and-white colobus group fecal microbial communities from Wisconsin, USA - Cm827 metagenome | ecosystem: Host-associated > Mammals > Digestive system > Large intestine > Fecal... | reverse complement strand
TTGGACAACTTTGTCTGGGGATCCTGTCGCTTTTAGTAATACAAGTGCTGTCGATATTTGTTCTTGTGTGTACCTCATAACATGTCAGGCATTACACAGTCCAACTTTTCGTCCGCATGCCCTGAATGGATTGGAATTTAAGTTTCCAATTCATCCTGTCTCTGTCAAGTATGCCATAAGCATTTTTTTAACCGGTTCCAGAACGCCTCCCTGTTGTGCCTTTTCAAAAATCTCAAATATGGCTTTCTCAAAAATCTCCTCTCGTACAAGTTCCTCCTGATATTTTACCAGCATTTGGCATCTGCTTTCAAAATAAGCCCCGGCCCCGGAAGAAACCCCGTTTCCGCTCAAATAAACGTCCACCAGCAGTTCTCCCACGTAACCTATTTTATTCTGCTTTGCAAAGCGCAGCGCAAATTCCCAGTCCTCCAAGCTTTTCAGCGTGATGTCAAAGCCGCCACATTCGCAAAAACTATTCTTTTTTATCAGGATAGTAGGAGCGCCTATGGTGTTTCTCCTCAATAAAGGAACAAAAATATCTCCTTCCAGCTCCTCCATTTCTTCTCCCGGCACCTGCTTTGTTTTTCCATTTTCCAAATGGCATAAATACCCACAGTACACCATGGAAAATTCCGGATGTTCCTGCCAGTATGCCATTTGTCTTTGCAGCTTTTCCGGCCTCCACACATCATCACTGTCATGGAAGGCAATCAGCTCTCCCCCTGCCAGCTTCACGCCCTCGTTCCTGGCATGTCCTGCCCCACCGTTTTGGGGCAGCTTGTAAAACCGCACCCTGGGATCAGAAATTCCTTTTACAATTTCCTCCGTCCGGTCTGACGAACCGTCGTCCACAACGATCACTTCCAGGTTGGAGTAAGTCTGCTTCAACACACTGTCCACTGCCCTGTCTATTGTTTTTTCCCTGTTATAGGTAGGTATGATCACACTGATAAGTGGTTCCTGTTCCATGAAATCTTCCTCTTACATGTACTGTCTTTTCCATACAAAGAAATCACATTCAGCACAGTTTTATCTTTTGTATAAAAAGGAAACGTTCCTGCTCCGAATGTGATTTCACTAATTAAATTATACATGACGCTCTGTATTTTGCAAGACAAAAGTACATTTTTCCCCTTTTTCTTTCTGAAAATATATAGCATTGCATAATCCCCCCTGTCTGTTATAATATCCTCACAGGTTCCCTAAAAGAACCGCAGGTATTTACCGCCATGGAGGGATGCATTTATGGAAATCATTTTTCATCGATATGGAAGCATTTGTGAACCGGACATTATGGAAGCTTTTCAGTCGCTGGGGCTTACTGTTATCGAGGAAGATGCGGAAATCTACCAGAAATCGATCGAACCGGAAAAGCGGATCAGCATGCTGGCCGAGGCCATTCTGACTCATCAGACCTCCTTTGTTTTCAGCATTAATTACTTTCCCTACATTTCACAGGTCTGTGAGCGCCTTCATGTCCTTTATTTATGTCTCAGCGTGGACTGCCCGGTGCTGGAGCTTTTTTCAGAAACGATCCGCAATGGCTGCAATCGCATCTTTCTGTTTGATTATGAACAGTATGAGCAGATCAGAGAGGAAAATCCGGACAATATTTTTTATCTGCCGCTGGGTGCCAACGTTGCCCGCTGGGATCAGGTGATCTCAGGTCTTTTGGAAAAGTACCCATCGGTTCAGCAGCGTTACCTCTATGATGTATCTTTCGTCGGATCCCTTTATACCGAAAAATCGCCTTATCAAAGTCTCCCCTTATCAGCTTTTGACAGAGGCTTTGGAGACGGCCTGATCGAAGCCCAGTTAAGGCTTCCGGGTTTGTCCCTGATCCAGGAAGCGCTGACCCCTTCCTTTCTTGCTGCGCTAAAAAAAGCCTCCCCGGAAACATTCTCTGTTATGTCGGATGCTTTTCAGAATATAGATGCTTATATTGCCGCCAATCAGCTTCTTGGCATGCGCATTTCCGAACTGGAACGGATCCGCACCCTGAACCTTCTTACAGGATCTTTTCCAGTGGATCTTTTTACCAGAAGTGATTCTTCCTGTCTGACAGGCGTCCGGGTCCACGGAGGCGTTTCTACTCATCTGGAAATGCCTGAAGTCTTTTTCCGCAGCAAGATCAACTTAAATATCACCATCCGCTCTATCCAGACCGGTTTATCACAGAGAGTTTGGGATATTTTAGGCTGCAGAGGCTTTCTGCTTTCCAATTATCAGGCCGAAATTCCGGAATACTTTACAATCGGGCAGGATCTTGACTGCTTTGAAAATGCAGCAGAATTAAAAGAAAAAATTGCTTACTATCTGGCTCATGACGAAAGACGTCAGGAAATCGCCTCACGCGGCTATGAAACCGTAAAAGAAAAGCACACCTGCCTAAACAGGGTGCTTTCCATGCTTCAAACTGTATTTACTTCTTCTGATCCATAAATCTGGATGCAGGCACATTGGTATTGTTCATATTCTTATAGTAGCCATAGGCGGCCTTTGCCGTCTTTCTGTCCTGCCCGATACTCTTCTTTTCTCTTGCAAAATACCGCTCCACAGCCGCCTTGTTCCGGCTTTCCTTGGCCTGGATCGAAACGCTTTTGTCTGTGATCTGGCCGATCAGCTTCTGCATCCGCCCTATCTGCTGCTCATACTGCCTGCGATCCTTTAAGAGCTCTTCCCGAACCTTTTCATAAAGGGTCTCAAAGCCATCATCCAGTTCGCTAAGCTGCTTGATAAAGGCGTCCTTTTCATCCACCGTTGCATCGAAGCGTTCCAGATCAAAGGTCTCTTCCTTTAAAAGTGCGGTCTGTACATCACTGACCTCATCGATCTGTTCCAGAACAGCAAGCTTCTTTTTCAGGCTGTCCTCCAGAATACTCAGATAGCTGTTCAGCATACAACTCCCTTCTCACGGTTGATCCGCATAACTTCCTTCCAGGTATCTCTGATGGCATGCAGATGGGTCAGTACCTCCTTCAGGATTTCCGGATCTTTACTGATATTGGCCTCCAGAAGTCTTCTGTCAATATACTGATACATATTGTCAAAATCCTTTGCCACCGGATATTTCATATCCAGAGTTACTCGCAGATGCTCTATGATCTTTTGCGCTTTGCGGATGTTGATATGTGCCTTTTCCACTTCCTTCTGTTCGATCGCCGTAATGGCAATATTACAGAATTTAATCGCTCCCTCATACAGCATGAGGGTCAGCTCTGCCGGGGATGCCGTGAGAACCTTGCTGTTTTTATACTGTGCATAAGCATTGGGCAATGCCATATCATGAGCCTCCTAATAAGCTTGTAACTGCGCTGGAATTAGACTGCAGCTTTGCCAGTGCTGTCTCCATTGCTGAAAACTTCTTATACCATTTATCCTCGTAATCCTGAAGCTTTTCTTCTGCTTCCTTGATCTTGGTCGTATAATTATCATACTCCTCCTTCATCTTCTTGTCATCATAAACAGTATTAATACTGCTGAATTCTGTTCTGCCTCTAAGACTCTTCAGCTTTGCATTCATGCTCTTGCCAAGCTGAGTGAAGAAGGATACTACACTGTCAGGGTCTGTGGAAATCATTTCCTGAAGCGTGTTTGTCTTGCTCTTTACATTATCGTCATCTGCATCTCCGTTGATATGGTATGCATTCTTCTCGTTATCTGCGGCTGTAAAATAGCCCAGAGTTTCAATTCCGAAGTCTGACAGATACATGGTTTTGCCATTTACGGAAAATCCTGACGCCATAATTTCTTTCATAGCGCTGGCAACAGTGTTTAAGGTAGAATCCCTGCGAAGCAAGGAGTCCTTGATCTTGGTCTCCCACTTTTCAACCTCGCTTTCGCTCATGGAATCCTTCTCATCATCCGTCAAAGGATCATAGCCCTTTGCAGAATCCGCATTGTAAAGCTTATCCATTTCATTGATCAATTCACCGTATTCCTTGATAAAGCCCTTGATCATATCATAGATGCCGCTTACATCATTTTCTGTGGTAAGGGTAATTTTCTCGCCGCCCGTGGTAAGTCCCTTGCAGGTAATGGTCAGGCCATTGATCTCAAAGGTATTGCTGTCAGCAGTGAAGGTGGCGCCGTTTAACAGGATTTCCGCATCCTGTCCATCCGTCTTAACTGCACGCTCGTTTGCAGGCTTTGACTCATAAGCTGCTTTCTTTGCCGCATAATTGTTCACCATGTCCTGTGCCTGGCTGATCCTGTCTTCTATATAGGCAGTGGCTTCCTCCATAGTCTTGGTTCCTGCGGTTCCGTCTGCATTTATGTAATCCTGGTTCAGTTCGTCAATGCGGTTTTTCTTAGTCTCAATGGCACTTGCATTTGACTGATAGCCCTCCAGGTAGGAAAGCTCACTTTTTGCCTTGTCCAGCGCTTCCTGCGCTACCGACTTTTCATCTGCAGTTGCGTTTTCATCATTGATAATCGCTTCCGCATCCGTCTGGGCCTGCTTCAGTTCTGCAATCCTGGCTCTGAGCTTGTCAGTAAAATCAGGAGCTGTCACATCATCAAAGAGCGTACTGTCTGCAAATTCCTTTTTGAATTCTTCGATCAGGGCATCCTGTTTATTGTCAAGATTGTTGACTTCCTTCTCGAGAGAGCTGCGCTCTGCCGTATAGCTCTTTAAAAGCTCTGCCACTCTTGCGCTGATTGCCGCATTTTTGTCATCATCAGACATTTCCGCCCATTTTTTATAGGCTGCAAGCACCTGATCATCATCGCCGCCGCTTCCATAGGTCAGAATACCCAGCTTTTCCATGGCGGCAAGGCCATCGCTGTTGTCTGCTGTGATTGTAAAATCACTGGCTGCTCCGGTTCCTTCCGATCCGATAAATAATCTCTGGTTCTTGGCATCAAAGCTTGCCTTGACGCCTGCGTCCTGCAGTTTGGATACCACATCATTAATGGTGGTATTTTCATCCACGGTAATGTCAACGGTTTTACCGCCTGCCGTAATGGCAAACTTGCTTCCGCTTGCAATTCCCAGTTTGTCTACCAGCTTGCTTCCGGAGGTCACCTTATTGCCATCCTTATCTTTGATCACACCGCCGGTCAGATAGCCTGCCTTTGCAAGCTTCTTGATCTCCAGCTCCTGGACGCTGTCCATGGCCGCATCCTTTGTGATCACACTGACAAGATTGTCATTGGAGGATGTGGTTTTCTTTTTCATATAGGATGACTGATAAACCAGATTATCAAGCGTCCCTGTAAAAAGCTTGCTGATCTTATTATTTAAATCCTTCCATGCTGTCTGTTTCCACTCCAGCTTGGTCTGTTCCTTTTTCAGGTCATCTACCTTGGTCTGCCTTGCAGCAACCAGTTCCTGAACGATTGTCTCTGTGTCTAATCCGGAATACATACCGGTCACACGCATTGCCATATTGGTTCCCCCTATCTCTTTTCATCAACCAGAAGGCCGGCCAGCTCCCATGCTTTGGCAATCATGTCAAGAGTCTTCTCAGGCGGAAGCTCCTTAATGACCTCCTTGGTATCCTTGTCTACGATCTTAATGGTAACACGGTTGGTTGCCTCATGGATGCCGAAGATTGCCTCGGACTGAGACATTCTCTTATTCAGCTGTTCAACAGCCTTTTTGATCTGCTCGTTGGTCGCCTGCTGCTGTTCCTTTGCAGTATTGTTCTCAGTCCCCTGACCATTCCCCTGTGTGTCCTTTTGCTGTACATCTGCCACTTTGACGGTAGCAGGATCATAATTAAGGCTCTGTTCCGGTGTTTGGACGTCCGTGTTCTCTACCGGCTGCTTCTGAAGCGCCTTAACCTGTTGTGTTGTCTGTGCCTGATATGTCATGGCACTGCTTAATGGTTCAATAGCCATTGTAATCACCTCCGTGTGATATCAAAACCCTCCCGATCTTCTTCGGGATGGGTCAATAAAAAATTTCCTGCCTTCATATCTATATATCGGAAAAAGGCAGGAAAAATTTAGATGGAATTTTATTTTTATGTTATTTAGGAAAGTAAATTTTTAAGCGCTTCCATTCCTTCCACGCTCACAGCTTCCTGGTTTGCCTCCTGGATCTGCACATATACCTCCTTGCGGTAGATCGGCACATCTTTAGGTGCGCTGATGCCAAGCTTTACCTGCTCGCCTTTGATCTCCAGCACTGTGATCTCAATATTATTATTGATAACAAGGGCTTCATTTTTCTTTCTGGATAAAGCTAACATTTACTCACCTGCTTTCCTTGCACTTAAAATCTCATAAATGGGGTATTTCACCTGGTAGCCTTCCCCTTCCACGATCACCTGGCACGCTTTCTTGGCGGCGGCATTGATAATAATAGGCCCCCGCAGGTTTACACTCATCTTCTTCAGGTCACTGGGAACCGTGACGGTAACAAGAACCAGTATTTCCTCCGGGTCAAGCCCGCCCAGGGGTTTTAAGAGCTCGTCATCTACCTCCGGATTATAGTCAGTACAGACCAAAAGCGGATCCATCACCGGCATTGCAAAGCCGGGCTCCTGAATGGACTGTAACCAGTGAATGCTGCCTGCGCCCTTTTCCTCATCATGGAGAAGGGTAAACTCTGTAAGCTCCGGAAAGCCTACAATACCGGAAGGAAAATGAATTATCTTATCATCAGCGATTTCTACTTCTCCAAATACCTTTGTATTAATCTTCATAGGAGCTCCTTCTGCGCATTGCGCTTTAAATATAGTTCATCAGGGAATTCTGCATGATCTTACCGGTGGCCATAAGCGCCGCATCATAGGTCAGCTTCGCACTGGTAAGCTGTATAGTAGCCTCTGCAATATCTACATTTTCGTTTTCTGACTGCAGGTTTCTGAAGGTGGTTCTCTGATCCATCAGACGATTGCTTACAAGGCTGAGTCTCTGGCTTCTGGTTCCGTTATCTGTAATCGCAATGTTGGTGCTGTCCAGATAGTCCTTGGTGCTGCTCAGAGTGCTTTCAAACATATTATGAACCTTTTCCCGGATATAATCATAAGCCTTGACAGCCGCTTCATATTTCACCTTAGCATTCTCATAATCTGTGGTTCCCTCATCAAAGCCCTTCATCACCTTTTCCAAATCCTTTTTGGTGGTATCAATCTCCTTCAGGGTATTTACCGCTCTCTCCAGATCATCTATATCCCGGGCAAGGCCGTGACTGAAGGCTTCCTTTGCGGTGGTGTTGACACGGATCTTCTGGTTGTACCCCACGTCGTATTCCATAGCCTGCTCGTTTTCCTCGCCCTGCAGGTATTCCGGATTATAGCTGACGGTCTTGTCAACGCCGTTCTTGGTAGTGGTTCCCTCACACGCAAAATAGTGTTCCGGCCGAAGATCTCCCTCCTGCCAGTTTTTCTTGGTATAGGAAATACGGATCTCCGTATCGCTTCCACTTAAAGTCGCGCTCTTCTGGTTTAAATCATCATAAGCCTTATCCGAAAAAAGGACTTCTCCTGTTTCGGGAATAAACACAGTCTTTGAAACCTTATTCTCGTTTGCTTCCTGGATGATCTGATAGGGGTCAGGCTTCTTTGCCAGGGAAACCGTATCTGCCGTGATCGTAGAAACCGGCGTCTTTTTATCTGTTCCAATGACCTCAATTTTCACGCCGCCTGCTTCATCCAGACTGTCATAGGCAAGCCTCATCCGGTGAATGTCACTGTTTACCACATCCAGTTCATTCACTGCGGACTTGTCATAATTGCTGGCATTCATTCCCTCCAGATTTCCAATATCTGTATAATTGGTACGATCAAAATCGCTCATTTTGAGTTGTTCATGGATCACATATCTGGGATTAGTCTCTTTGATTTCCGCTTCTGTAAATGTAAGGGTTGTGTCTGTACGGTAGCCCGTAAAAACGTATCTTCCCGCATAATCCACGTTTCCGGTAGAATAAAACTCATCCTTTAAGGACTTCATCTGTTCCAGATAAATTGCAAGGTCATCTACCGTCTTTTCCTTATTGGCTGCGCCATTTGCTTTTTTGCTTAAGTCCGTCAGCACATCCGTTACTGTCAGAAGCGCCTTTCCTGTAACATCCAGCCAGCTGTCTGCATCCTCTGCATTTTTTTCGTAAAACTGGGTCAGCTCGGAAACACTGGTGCGGAGGCGGAGCGCCCTGATGGCTACCACCGGATCATCTGAAGGTCTTGTAAGCTTCTTCTGAGTGCCCATCTGCGTGCTCAGCTTATCCTGCAAAATCTTATTGTTGTTAATATTATACAGAGAATTGTTTTCCATGATCTTATTTGTAATTCTCATATAAATGCCTCCCCAATTTTATCTTTCTTTTCTTATGCCGCCTGATAGGATATTTTGGTATGCTCCCGCAGGATGCCGGGATGTTATACACCTGTATTTAAGATCAGCTGATCGTAAATTTCCGTAAGCGTCTGGATCATTTTGGATGCAAGGGTATAGGAATTCTGGTATTTTACCAGGCTTACCGCCTCTTCATCCTTATCCACACCGGAAACGGAGCTTCTCTGATTGTCAATGCTGTTCTGCATTCCCTTATAGGTCTTGTAAAAGGTCTGCGCATTACTGGAATTCAGCGCCACATCTGAGAGCAGCATTTCCAACATCTGACCCGCATTTCCATTTCGGAAATTAAACTTTTCCTTGCTGGAAAGAAGTTCGATCATTTCCTTGATCTTACCGCATTCCTCCACGCCCACCAGTTCACTGCTTCTGCTTCCTAACAGGGAAGAATCCTTTAAAAGCTGATCATTCACGGTAAAATTACCTGCTGTCAGTTCATAATAGCCGTTGCTGTCTTTAAAATCGGCCTCTGTATACTCCTGGCCGTTGCTCTTTTTTCCGGTAAAGAAGATCACACCCTTGTTGCCGTTTGCATCGACACCGCTTGTGAAAATATCGTTGACCTTTTCTGCAAAGCCTCTGATCCAGGCGTTCATCTGCTCCATATAATAGGGAATTCCCTGATATTTAATGGATTCCTCCGTCTGAACTTCCTTTCCCACATTTGAAGCTTCCACCTTCCCCCTGCTTTCATCCATGGTAAAGGTATAGGTATTGGTTGACGCATCAAATTCCCAGCTCTTATAGTAATATCTGATATTTCCTACATTAATAGGGCCTCCGGTATCGGAAAGGGTGCATTCCTGCATATTTTTCAGGTAATCCGCCGTAACCTCCACAGTGATCTTCTGTACTGTGCCCGCGCCATCTGCCACATCCTCGATCTTGGTCACCTTGCCATAGAAGTTTGCGGTATTGTTTCCGTCCCGCAGCTCTACAAGGCCCTTTAATTTTCCATCCATAGATGCGTTGTTCAGATTGAACTCATTGCCGTTAGCCCAGGTAATGCGGTAAAGGCCGTTTACATCTGTCTGATTTACTTTTTCATTGTCTGCCCTTGCCACATAGCTCAGGGTATTGTAATCGTTTCCGTCCGTAAGAACCTGTCCGCCTGCAATTCTGACGATATACCGGTGTCCCCCGGTCTCTCTGTCCGGATCATTTGCGTCTGTAATCGGATATTCCGTGGTATCCACATCAACAATCTCTGACAGCTCATCGATCAAAAGCTCTCTCTGATCCCGAAGCTCATTGGCAATGCCGCCGGAAAGCTCTATAACATTAATCTGCTTGTTTAAGGTGGCTATCTTCTCGGAAATGGAATTGATCTGATCCACATTCTGCTTGATCTCCAGATTAATGTCCTCCTGCAGCTTCTGCAGGTTGCCGTACATGTTATTGAAATAATCAGTCAGGGATTTTGCTGTGGAGATCATTTCGCTCTTGGCGGTGTCCACACTGGCATTGGTGGTCACAGTCTGAAGCGCTGCGCTTAAATTATTGAAAATGGTCTTAAAACCGCTTTTACCGTCGTCGTTTAAATATTCTTCAATGGTCTTTGCGTAATACTGCTTAACCGTGCACTGCCCCAGCTTGCTGTTGTTGTTCCAATATTTCACATCATAAAAATGATCTCTTGCGCGCTCAATGGCAATGGTCTCTACCCCGGCGCCGGCACAGCCATAGGTTGTAAATGTCCGCAGAGCATCTGCCGCCTGCTGCGTGACAAGCTGTCTGCTGTATCCTGCCGTCTGGGCATTTGCAATATTATTTGCAGTGGTGTTCAGTGCAGCGTTGGATGCGCGAAGTCCGGAACCACCGATCATTAATCCAAAAAATTGTGAAGGCATCTTCTTTTCTCCTTCCTGTTTTATCGTCCGAGAGTCATGATCACATGCTCCAGCAGTTCACTGATCACATTGATATAACGGCTGGAGGCATTATAAGCATTCTGGAACATGATCATGTTGCTCATTTCTTCATCAGAAGACACTCCAAGCACCTGCTCTCTTGCAGCTGAAACATTATCTGCCGTCATAGTCTGGTTTTCACTGATCCCTCTGAGAACAGAACCGGTATTGGCTACCTGGGAGATCAGATTGTTGTAGTAATTCACAAAATTTGTCTTTGTTTTTACATTGGGATTTAAGGTATAATCCTCTGATGTAAACAGATCCTTCAGCGCATCTGCCGTTTCCTGATCCACCTTCTTGTCATCCTTGATAAATCCCAGAAGGGAAGGGGACTGCTTGATGGTATCATCTATCATCAGATTGGCAGTCGTCATGTCAGGCCCTGATTTCGTTACAAAAATTTTGATCGCCTGACCGGTGTTGGGATCCTTCATATAATCTGATCCCGGATATGCGTCGGCAGCCTTCTGGAACACCTCGTTGATCTTGGTGGTAACCTTGTTGATAAGCTGGTCGAATTCTGCCTGCACGTTCATCATAATAGACTGGGAGATTTCCTTATCATAAATGCTCGGATCCAGATCCTTGTAAGTTGCTCTCCTGTCTCCTCTGGCAATGACCATGGATTTTAAAGAACCGATATCCGTGTTGGTAGCTGTGGAGATTTCCTGGGTCTCGTCAAAAAGCTTTGCCCTGTCAATAGTTACGGTTCCATCTGCTTCCGTCTTTGCAAGCTGCTGCCAGTACGGTGTGTAAAAGCCCGTAACCTTATCTGTCTGCAGCATGATCTTATTATAAGAATCTGCTTTTACAAATTCCTGTCCTTCAAAGGTAATGATAAAGTTTCCGTCCAGATCCTCTCTTAAGCGGATATTCCCCATAGCAGAAAGCTCATCCGTCAGCTTGTTTCTCTCGTCCCTGAGATCGTTGGCATGCTCAACCTGTCCGGCTTCGATCTTAAGGATCTGTTCATTCAGCTCATAGATCCTCTGTCCGTATTTATTGATGGTATCTACCTGCTTTTTGATATTCAGGTTCAGATTGTCCTGATATTCACACAAGCCGTTATATACTGCCGAAGCCCTGATCAGAAATTCGTTGCTTCTTTGAATAAAAAGTCCCTGATTTACAGAGTTTGAGGGATCCTTTGCCAGCTCCTGCACGGATACCCAAAGGTTATTAATGGCATCCGTAAACGCTTCGCCGTCCAGCTCCTGAAAAAGGTTTTCCACCTCTTCAATCGCATCTGCCGAAGTTTCATAAAAAGCGCTCCGCCCGGATTCCCGGCGGTAAGTTCTGTCAAGGAAATAATCTCTGATCTGTTTTACATTGGTATAATTAACACCAAGACCGGTCTGCTGATAGGAAATCGAAGACCCGTTTTTAGAAATTGTGACATAATTACGGGTACCAAGCTGCACCTGCTGCCTGGTATACCCGTTTGTATCTATATTAGACATGTTATGCGCTGTTGTGTTCAGCGCATTCTGACCTGTTTGTAGTCCACTTGCACCGATGTATAAGCTTCCCATTAAAGACATATTTTACACCCCGTATTTAACAAAGATCACTGCCTTGCATCAAAGCCGCCTGCGCCCATTCCCATGTGATAGCCCGTATTCATGGCTCCTTTATCATAGTCGGCCGTTTCAGGCGCTGCTTTCATTGCCTGCAGCATATTCATATCAAATTCTACCATTTCAAGTGCATTTTCAATCAGAATTTGATTTTGTCCATTGACACGCTTCATCTCATATACAGCATTTTTCAGCCTGTCATGCACTCTAGCCAGCTTTTGCTGCTCTGCTTCCCTGGGCGCTAACATAGCGATCAGATCCGTGAGCTTCAAAGTTTTAACATCCTTGTTAATTACGTTGGCGATATCCGCAAAGACCTCCTCCCGCTTTTGCTCTAAGCGGCTGATCCTGCTGACAACGTCCTGCTCTTCATCCGTGATTTTGGCTAAACCTTCCGTATCACCGGCAATGATCACCGGTGTCTTTTTCATGGATAATTCCAATAGCTTTTCGTATTCTGCACTTTCCAGATCCAGTACCTCGATCAGGTTTTCCATTAAGCTCGCCACCGGAATTACCTCAATTCTTCATATTTTTTCATCAGCTTATCTGCAAAGCTCTCAGCACTTACCTCGTAGGTACCTGCCTGTATTTTAGCCTTAAGTGGTGATGTTACATCCTCCCTGATGTCACTGGCATCTGCCACAGCCTGCTTTACACTTTGAAAGTCCTTGCCTATGCTGGAAATTTCCACCTGGTCAGTAGAATGAACAGCTTTCTTTTGTTTTGCTGCCGCTGTCTGCTTGGTGCTGTAAATCTGCTGTACCTGAGTATAAGCTTCTACACGCATAAGACTTCCTCCTTCCGTGGATTTGTTTCTTGCATTCACTATTTGTATCGGATGTTTTTGACAGGACTTTAGAGCTTACACAAAAAAAGCTGATGAGCTTTTACTCACCAGCTTTTCTTCTATTATGTATCTATTCCCATTGTTTCATTTATTATTTGGAAACTTTTTCATCAAAATTGGGCTTCATATCAAGGCCGCGGTTCTGATCTCCTTCCGGATTAGAGCCGAATACATAATCATTTCCGGGAAGGATGGCATTTAAGATAATTCCTGCAAGGGCTGCGATGGCAAGGCCTGTCAGGGTAATAGAAGTTCCTGCAATGGTAAAGGTGAGACCGCTTGAAAAGCCCAGACCGGAAACAAGGATCACTGCTGCAATAATCAGGTTTCTGGACTTGGTAAAGTCTACTTTATTTTCTACCACATTTCTTACGCCAATGGCTGAGATCATTCCGTAAAGCATAAAGCTTACGCCGCCGATAATGGCTGAAGGAATGGAACCGATCACCTCTGCCATCTTGGGAATAAAGCTGAGCACCACCGCATAAACAGCGGCCAGACGGATCACCCTGGGATCGTATACCTTGCTCAGCTCCAGAACTCCGGTGTTCTCACCGTAGGTGGTGTTGGCAGGACCGCCTACCATTGCTGCAAGGGCGGTAGCAAGACCGTCGCCGATCAAGGTTCTGTGAAGACCGGGATCTTCAATAAAGTTTTCATCTACGGTTGCGGAAATCGCGGAAATATCACCGATATGCTCCATCATCGTTGCCAGGGCGATAGGCGCCATTACAAGAATTGCCGTAATATCAAACTTACACAGCTGGAAAGGCGGAAGTCCTACCCAGCTTGCAGCGGAAACCCCTGCAAAGTTTATGATGGCGCTGCCGTCTGCATTGGTAAAACCAACTGCATTTAAGATCAGCGCAACCACATAGGAGATTACCACGCCCATTAAAATAGGAATGATCTTGAACATTCCCTTTCCCCAGATATTAAATACAATAATGGTTCCAAGTGCGATCAGGGCAAGAAGCCAGTTAGAGGATGCATTGGAAATAGCAGAGGGTGCCAGAGAAAGACCGATACAGATAATCATCGGTCCTGTTACCACGGGAGGTAAGAACTTCATTACCTTTCTTACACCGATCAGCTTGATCACCAACGCCAGGATCAGATATAAAGCACCTGCTACCACAATACCGCCGCAGGCATAGGGAAGCTTTTCCCCCATGGTCATATTGGCAAAAATTCCGGTATCAAGCTGTGCTACCGTCTGAAAGCCTCCCAAAAAAGCGAAAGAAGAACCTAAGAATGCGGGTACCTTCAGTTTAGAACATAAATGGAAAAACAAAGTTCCAAGTCCTGCACAGATCAAGGTTACCTGAATCGAAAGTCCTTCTCCCTCAAAATAAACATTTACCAGAATCGGTACTAAAATTGTTGCGCCAAACATGGCGAACATGTGCTGCAACCCAAGGATAAGCATCTTGGGAACTCCAAGCGCCCTAGCATCCCGAATCGCTTCCTGCTGATTCATCATCACTTGTCTCCTCCTCTTAATTTGTAATAAAAACCCTATTGCATTAGAGTATACTTTCTTATCCATCCGATTACAAGCACAAAATGAACTTTTTTGTCTTTTTTGGGTTCCTGCAATGTTTAGTTGACGAAACAGGAAAGTTGAACTAAAATTTTACATAAGAAATCTATGATGTCGAATTACCTAAGGAGGAACCTATGGAACACCTAGAAAACATGGAAAATGTATTTGTTTTAAATCACCCGTTGATCCAGCACAAGATCTCACGCCTGCGTGATGTGAATACCGGAACCAACGAATTCCGCAAATTGATCGAAGAAATTGCAATGCTCATGGGCTATGAAGCTCTGCGTGATCTTCCCCTTGAGGATGTGGAAGTAAAGACTCCCATTGAAAGCTGTATGACTCCTATGATCGCTGGAAAGAAAATGGCCATCGTACCGATCCTTCGTGCCGGTCTTGGCATGGTAGGCGGCATCCTTGCTCTTGTTCCCTCCGCAAAGGTCGGACATATCGGTCTGTATCGTGACCCCGAAACCCACGAGCCACACGAATACTACTGTAAGCTTCCTGAACCCATTGATCAGCGTACCATCGTTGTTCTTGATCCCATGCTGGCTACCGGCGGATCCGGCTCTGAAGCAGTGGACTTCATCAAACAGCACGGAGGAAAGCATATTAAATTCATGTGTATCATTGCTGCTCCTGAAGGACTTGAACGTCTTCGCAAGGCTCACCCCGATATTCAGATCTATGTAGGCCATCTGGACAGATGCCTGAACGAAAACGCATACATCTGCCCCGGTCTGGGAGATGCCGGCGACCGTATCTTCGGTACCAAATAGTTATGTAAAAAAGCGGTGGTTTTGGCCACCGCTTTTCTTATTTCCGTATTGATCTTATTTTTCCGTCTTCAGCCGTTCAATCTCTTCCTGCAATTCTCCAAGCTTTTTCATTGCCTTCTGCAGATCCTGCGTTTTCGTATTCTGATCCTCCGGTGAAACATGATCCGGCTGTGGAAGGGGCTTTTCTTCTTCAAAATAAATCGGATCGATATGAAGCTGGTAATCCTCTTCCGAAATTTTGATGGGATCAGAAGCCTTTGGCGCTTTGGGTTCTTTCCTTGGCTTTCTCACAGGTTCTTCATCTTCTTCCTCGTCCTGCCCGTATTCCTCATCATCGTACCCGTCATCATCCTCTTCCTCATCGTACTCTTCATCTTCATACTCTTCGTCGTCCCGCCTGGACTTTCCGATGCCTTTCAGGGTGATAAAGATCATGATCACAACGACTACCATGCCAAAAATAATGCCCGCCGTCTTCAGATAGTCAATATATCTCTGGGAAATATATCCCATGCCGGTTCCCGAAGTCTGCTCTGTCTGCTCCTGTGGATCCTGCTCGCTTATATCTGTCTTTGCTTCAAAGGTTATGTACTTGCCGGAGGCATAACCGTTTTTTCCCTCCAGCTCAATGCGATACCAGCCGTTGTCCGCCTGTCCTGTCACCACAAGGACTGTTCCTTTGGCGGCTTTGCCCACCACATCATACTCTGTTCCCGGTCCCGAGCGGATATTCAGGCTGTCGCTGGTGACTGTTCCTTCTCCTGAAAGCTCCTGCACGGAAAACTCCTCTGCCCCATAAACCGTCAGTCTCATCATGCCAAGCATAAAAAGAAGCATGAGCGTTCCCCATAACCGGATGCAGTTTGTTTTTATCCCTTGTGCCTTACCTGTTCTCATAATCATCTATATGCCTTTCTATGGCTATGCCAAAAAATTCTTATTCTGCTATCAGTATAGCATCTTATTCTTCAAAAGCCAGAAATTATGAGAAAAATTTAAATAATTTTAATAATTGCGGATGTCCTACAGGATCTCCTTGACCTGATAGCCCTCTGCCTCTACTGCTTTCTTAAGTTCTTCCTCTGTGACACTGGCATCCGGGGCAAGGCTTACCTGCACAGTTCCCTTCTCATGGCTTGCCACAGCGCCCGTTACTCCTTCCAGCGCTTCTAACGCCTTTTTTACATGGGCCTCACAGTGGCCGCACATCATTCCTTCTACCTTCATTGTCCGTTCCATTTTCTTTTCCTCTTTTTCTTCCTTTTCTTCTTTTAAAAGCGGCTTACTGCCTAAAGCATTCTTGGCCCTTCTGTCCCGGGCGCTGTTGCTTACCTGGAACAAATTCAGCCGCAGTGCATTGGAGACCACGCAGAAGCTGGAAAGGCTCATAGCCGCCGCACCAAACATAGGATTTAGGGTCCACCCGAAAATCGGGATCCAGACTCCCGCTGCCAAAGGGATCCCAATAATGTTATAAATAAAAGCCCAGAACAGGTTTTCATGGATATTGCGCAGCGTTGCACGGCTGAGCCTGATCGCCGTCGCCACATCGGAAAGTCTGCTCTTCATCAGCACCACATCTGCTGCATCAATGGCAATATCTGTTCCTGCCCCTATGGCAATTCCTATGTCCGCTCTGGTAAGGGCCGGTGCGTCATTGATCCCATCGCCTACCATAGCCGTCTTGCCGCTTGCCTTCAGCCTGGTGATCACAGCCTCCTTTCCATCCGGAAGGACGCCGGCAACCACCTCGTCCACACCTGCCTTGCGGCCGATCGCCCTTGCCGTCCTTTCATTGTCTCCTGTAAGCATAACCACATGGATGCCCATATTTTTCAGCTGGGCAATGGCCTCTCTGCTGTCTTCCTTCATCACATCCGCCACAGCGATCACTCCCAGCAGTTCTCCATTCCTGCTGAAAAACAGCGGTGTCTTTCCTTCCTCGGAGAAAAGTCCTGCTTTTTCCTCCATTTCAGGCGATACCTGTGCGTTTTTCCTTATAAAGCCCAGATTTCCGCCTGTCAGAAGATCCCCGGACAGCCGGGCCGTCAGTCCATTGCCGGGAACCGCCTGGAAATCTGTGGTTTCCTGCAGCTGAAGCTTTTTATCCATGGCTTCCTTCAGCACCGCCTTGGCCAGAGGATGCTCGCTTTTCTTTTCCAGCGCTGCTGCAAGCTCCAAGAGCTCCTGCCCTGACACTCCGGCTGCGGGAAGAACATCTGTAACCTGAGGTTCTCCCATGGTGATGGTTCCGGTCTTATCCAGTGCAACGATCCGGGTCTTTCCTGTTTCCTCCAGAGAAACTGCAGTCTTAAACAGGATCCCGTTTCGTGCGCCCATGCCGTTTCCTACCATAATCGCCACAGGCGTGGCCAGTCCCAGTGCACAGGGGCAGCTGATCACAAGCACGGAAATGCCTCTTGCCAGAGCATAACCAACGCTTTGTCCGCAAAGGAGCCATACCAGGATCGTTACAAGCGCAATCCCGATCACCACTGGTACAAACACACCGGAAACCTGATCCGCCACCTTGGCAATGGGCGCTTTGGTGGCCGCCGCATCGCTGACCATACGGATAATCTGGGATAATGTAGTGTCCTCTCCCACTCTGGTGGCCTCACAGACGAGAAAGCCTGACCGGTTCAGGGTAGCTGCCGAAACCGGATCTCCCTTTTCCTTATCCACAGGAATGCTCTCTCCTGTAAGAGCCGCTTCATTTACGGCGCTGCTGCCCTCCGTTACAATTCCGTCCACCGGAATGCTTTCCCCCGGTCTTACCACAAAGCAGTCTCCCAGCCTTACCTGCTCTATGGGCACAGTCACTTCCGTCCCCTCTCTCCTGACGACCGCTGTCTTTGGAGAAAGCTTCATAAGCCCTTTCAGGGCATCCGTTGTTTTGCCCTTGGAACGGGCCTCCAACATTTTTCCCACCGTGATAAGGGTCAGGATCATGGCTGCCGATTCAAAGTAAAACTCATGCATATAGCCCATAACCCGGTCTGCATCCCCTTTTACCTGGGCGTCTGTCATGGCAAACAGTGCAAAAACGCTGTAGCCAAAGGCGGCCGTACTGCCAAGTGCCACCAGCGTGTCCATATTAGGGGCACGATGCCAGAGGCTCTTATAACCGCTGATAAAAAATTTCTGATTTACCACCATGATGGCTGCCGTAAAAAGCAGCTGCCACAGTCCCATGGCAACATGGTTTCCGACCAGGAAGCCGGGAAGCGGCCAGTCCCACATCATATGTCCCATGGAAAGGTACATCAGCGGAAGCAGCAGGCACAGGGAGACGATCAATCTCCTTTTCATGGCAGGTGTCTGGGTATCCTCCAGCATTCCTTCATATTCCAATGCCGTACTATTTCCTTCTCCCTTTTGCGGCGCTCCCATTACGCTTGCGCCGTATCCTGCCGCCTCTACCGCTGCGATAATATCCTGCTCCCCGGCGCTTCCCTCTACTCCCATGGTATTTGTCAAAAGACTGACGGAACAGCTGTCTACTCCCGGCACCTTGGAAACCGCCTTTTCTACCCGGCTGCTGCAGGCAGCACAGCTCATTCCCGTTATATGAAATTGTTGCAAAATGATCTCTCCTTTCCTCCCCACTATAACCGGATTGTCCTGAAATGCCTTAAAATCCAAGTAAATTATGCGGGACAAACTATTTAACGCAGGCACGTTCTCACTGCATATCGCTGGCAGCGGTACATAAGGCGCCAAAATACAGCGCCTAAGTACCGGCCGCTCTATAGCACCTGCTTATAAATAGGTTGTCCGCATAGCTATTTGCAAATATTCTTGCATTTCAGGACAATCCTCTATTTATCGCATTAACTTCTGTAATAGCCCCACAAGCTCATCAATCACTTCATCATTTCCCTGGCGGATGTTCTCGGCCACACAGGTTCTTACATGATCCGCCATCAAAACCTTGTTAAAGCTGTTCAAAGCGGCATTGACCGCAGCTACCTGTACCAGGATATCCGCACAATAGGCATCGGTTTCCAGCATATTCTGAATGCCTCTCACCTGACCCTCGATCCGTTTCAGCCGGTTCATCAGGTCTCTGTATTCCTTTTCCGGCCGTTCCTTGGTTTTGGCGCTTCTCATGCAGCAGCAAGGCGGATCGTTTTCTTTCGTCATTTTTTCTTTTTTGCTCTCGTCCATAGTTTCCTCCTCTTTGCGGCACTTTATGCCACAATTTCCTTCTTCCTTTGCTGCAGTCAAATAATATACCCCATGGGGGTATTTGTCAACTACAAATTTTATGAGGTTTTGCAAGGATTGCTTGAATAAGTCCGGTTTATTGTACTTTTGTTCTGTTATGATTTAAGTGTACCGATTTAAGGGGGATACAAGCATAATATCCCCTGTGTTAACTCAAAATTTGGTAAAAAGCAGCCGGACATCAGGAAGGAGGAATGGCTATGAATATAGAGATGAGTTATCAGATCATTGCCGTAGACTTTGACGGCACCTTATGCTACAGCAACTGGCCTGAGCTGGGAGAACCGAATTATGCGCTGATCGCCTACCTGCAAAGGTGGAAGGATATGGGGAACAAGCTGATCCTGTGGACCTGCCGTGCCGGGGACGCCCTGGCAAACGCTGTGGACTGGTGCCGGAAGCAGGGCCTTGAATTTGACGCCGTAAATGACAATCTCCCGGAAATCGTTGCCCTTTACGGCAACAACAGCCGGAAGATCACCTGTGATTACTATATTGACGATAAAATGCTGCATGTACCTGAGCTTGTAGGTGTCTGCCGTGTCACATAAGCATTTTCTACTCATAGACCTGCAAGCGACAGCGCCACATTCGCAGCTCCTGCCAGAAGCATCACCCAGATAGGGTTCATTCTTGCCTTTTTCAGAAGAAGCAGGCAGAGCACAAAAATCAAAAGATCCAGCATTTCCTCTTCCTTAATCCAGTGATACTCATCCACAAATTTCTTCTTCATAAGGGTGACGATCACATAGCCCCCCCAAAGGTAAAGGCGCTTAAATATAAAATTGAAACAAAAAGACGTAATAATATTTTTCTCTTTTCCATGGCCCTATTATAGCACACTGTTTCCCTGCTTTCGTTGCTTTTCCAAAATTCCGCTGTTATAATAGAAGAAATTACGGTTAAAAGGGGTACAGTTATGCTTCACATCAAATCATTGGAGGACGGAATTGATATCTTTAAGGCGCTTGGCTCCAATGTCCGCATAGAAATCATCAGACTTCTTCAGGAAAATAATGGAATGAATATGAATGACCTGGCTTCCCACCTGAATATTACAAACGGCGCCCTGACAGGCCACATTAAGAAACTGGAAGATTGCGGACTGATCTCCACTGATACCGAGCCCTCCGGCCACGGCAATCAAAAGATCTGTACCGTTCACTTAGATAAGATTTTAATTGATGTAGATCCTTCCCCGGAAACGCAGGGCAGCCATATCTATCATACCGAGCTGAAGGTAGGCCATTACTCCGGTTATGACATTTCTCCTACCTGCGGTCTTGCCTCTGCCTCTGCCATCATCGGTTCCGTGGATGATCCCAGGTATTTTGCCCATCCTGACAGATATTCAGCCGATATTCTCTGGTTTTCAAAGGGCTTTGTAGAATATACCATTCCAAACTTTGTTCCCTCCACCCAGAAGATCGATAAGCTTATGGTCTCTACAGAGCTTGGATCGGAGGCTCCCGGCTTTAACAATGTATGGCCTTCGGACATCTCCTTTTTCATCAATGACGTCTGTGTCGGTTTCTGGACCAGCCCCGGTGATTTTGGTGACGTAAAAGGACTCTTTAACCCTGACTGGTGGTACTCCTACTGGAACCAGTATGGACTTTTAAAGGTTCTTACGATCAATCAGGAAGGATCTTTTATTGATGGACTGCGTATTTCCAACATCACCCTTTCCGATCTTTCCCTGGAAAGCGGCGCGCCCATAAGGCTTAAATTTTCCGTGAAAGAAGACGCCGCCAATGTAGGAGGGCTTACCATTTACGGCAAAAATTTTGGAAATTATAATCAGGACATCAATGTCCAGATCAGCTACACCGACAAATAATCAGTTCTGCATCCTGATCTGTTCCCCTTCTATCTTGGGATAACGGATCAGCTTCTCTGCCTCCAGATCCTCCCGGTGCATATCCACTGCGGTGATCTGATGGTTATCATAGGTAGTATAATAATAAATTCCTCTTGCAGCATTGCAGCAGGAGGTATACTGGGTGATCTCATATTTTCCCTCTGCAACCTCACAGCAGCCTCTCTGCTGATCTACCGATCCCAGAATATGAAAAAACTGGCTCACACTTTCCCCTTCCGTTTCCCCGGATAAGGAGTTCATTTTTACAAAGGCTGCCCGCACAAATCTGGAGGAGGAAGAAAGATCTCCCGGAAGTCCTATGGCTCCCATTCCTCTGCTGTAGACAGAAAGCTCCAGCTTTTTGCTGAAGGTATTTTGAGGCTCCCTGACCGACAGTCCCAGGTATCTGTTCAGCCCAAAAAGCTGTTTGTCAAAGGGCGGGTTATTGGTCAATACTCCCACAGGATTTTCATAGATCTTAAGCCCCTCTTCCACCGCTTCTATGGTGATAGCCTGCCTTTCATCCGCAAGCATCCAGTGAAGGGGAGAAGGCGGCATGCCTTCCCGAAAAGCCTCCTTTGTCAGGTTCAGGTTCTGCAGAAGTTCTTTTGCTTCCTGTACGCTGCTGCACTGTCCCAGAAGATAGGGAATCAGCTCAAACTGGGCAAGATTATCCTTCCCCGGCTCCTTGTCCTGATATACTGCGTTTCCCACAAAATTAAGCCCTGCAATCCCAAGTCCCTTTTCATTGATCCCGTCATAATACAGAGGATAATCCTCCTCCACATGGGCCATTCCCACAATGGCATAATGCCGGTTCATCTTGTGCCCGTTCCGAAAGGAAAGCGCATAGTTTCTGGGCATGATCGTAACTTCCTCACCATAGGAAAATTCATAGTCCAGGGTTCTTCCCATATAAAAATCTTTTGTCTTATAGGTTACCGCTGTACACATCTTCTATTTCTGCTCCATTTCCGCCATCTGGCCCGGCCTCCTGCCCTGCTGAAAGTTCCATGGATGTTCCATCCTCCTCATCCTTCCAGAGCGATTTATATTTCTTTTTATCCCTATCCTGACACAGAGCTGCCATATTTTTGACCGCCATATAAAGCTCCATGCTGTATTCCATAAGCTTTCTTTCATCCTTTGGAGGCACCTTTGCTCCCCGCGCGATACGTCTTGCCACCTCCATGATCTTCACTCTGTCACTTATTGCAGACCGCTGCGTTTTCTTTGTACGGTTATCCTCCACCTGCTGCATCAGCGTTTCCATCTCAGAAAGACGGTCCTTATATTCCTCATATTGTTTTTGTCTGCTCTCCTGCACATCTGCAGACAGATCAAGCACTGCTGCCTGCTCCCCTGCCTTCTGTTCCGTTTTCCCGCTCTTCCTGTCCTCAGATTTTTCCGGACTTTGTGCAAAATATGCCGTTTTATCCGTAATATGGTCCAGCTTCAGCATGCTTGCTTCCTCCCTTCCCGTTCCCTAAAAAGTCTGTGCACTTTTACTATCGGCACGGTTCAGGAAGAAATCAAGGTCTGTCCATCCAGCCACTCTTTCCTTATTATGATCCCCAAGACAGATTTCTATGTCATCTTTACACCCAACTTTTTGTTTCTTTGCTCCATGTCTGTTCAAATATAACATAAAATCTGATGCTTCCAATCGCACTAATTCTTCCTCTATGCCCCGGCAGAACCCTTCAGCAGCTCCCTAAACTGTGGCAGCTTTTCCTTTCCAAGCTCTGTCACCGGCTTTATCCATTTTCCGGAACGGGTATAGATCAGTTCGATCACAAGGCGGATCAGCTCATCCGTATAGACAAAGGAAAATACCAGAAGGAAGGGCGCATGAAGCACCATACCGGATATCCAGGTGGCGGGAACGCTGATCAAAAACAATCCGCAGATCTCCACCACGGTTCCAAACACTGCTTCCCCGGCTGCCCGGTATCCTTCGTTCATAATGTAGTTGCAGGTTCTGACACTGCCAAAGAACAGGTAAATGTACAGCATATACATACCATAGACCATGGCTGTATCCCCCAGCCCAAACAAAGATAACAGGGGCTGATGGAGCACTGCGCAGGTCAGCACAATGGCAAAGGTGATCAAAGGGCAGAATAAGGCGGAACGCTTCATAAACCGGTATGCCCTCATATGGTCTCCTGCGCCTACCGCCTGCCCGACAACCACGCTGGTAGCGTTGGAAAGCCCTCCGAAGAAGGCGTACACAAAGCCCTCGCACACTCTGAAGGCTGCCATCGCTGCAATGGCCGACTCGTCCTGATGGCCGATCACAATATTGACCAGCATCTGTCCCACTCCGTATAACAGTTCATTGCACAAAATCGGGAAGGCGTTCAGCAGGTACCTGCGGATAAAGCCCCCCTTGAAGACAAACATCTGGGAAAGATGCAGGCTTACAGAACACTTGGATCTTAACAGATAAAGGAACAACAATATCAGGTTGACTGCACCTGATGCCAGGGTTCCCACTGCCGCACCTGCAACTCCCATCTTAGGCATGCCGAATTTTCCGTAGATCAGCACATAATTAATGCAGAAATTCACTACCAGGGAAACGATCGAGCAGATCAAAGGCGCCTTTACCCTCTCTGTTGTTCTGAGCAGAAAACTGATCAGCACCGCAAAGGTCTGAAGCGGATAGGCAAAGCCTACAATCCGCATGTAAGGCGCTGCCTCTTCAATGATGGCGGTCTTATCCGTATAAACTCCCAGCAAAAAGGACGGATTTAAAATACATACCGCCGCAAAGGCAAAGCTCACCACGCTCATGCAAAGGAAGGTCAGTCCAAAGGTCTTATTGATCCCCTTTTCATCCTTGGCTCCCCAATACTGGGAAAAAAACAAAATAGAGGAGCTGGCCAGGCCCCAGTAACAGCTAAAAAACAGGGATCCGATCTGTGAGCAGATGCCAACAGCCGCCACACATCGTTCTCCCTGTCCTCCGATCATGATCGTATCCACCATGCTGGCCGTTGTGGTCAGCAAATTCTGAAACGCAATGGGCAGCGCAATGGTGATCATGACCTGCAGATAATCTTTCCATGACATTTTACTTTTCATTTTGGTTCACAGTTCTTTCTTTTCCTCTTTGTACACATTCCGTGTATTTTGGTTCTACCTTCTGCCTTAAAAAACCCGGTGAAAGCAGCGCAGAATCATACAGCATTTCCAGGGAGTTTTCCTGGGCTATAGTGGGCTTTGAAGGCTCTACCACTCTGGTAGACCACACCAGCATGCAGCCGGTATATTCCACCAGGAAAAAAAGGGGCTCCATGTTCTTATCCATTTTCCCATTGAGCGCCGCCTTTTCTTCTCCTGCAAGCTGCACCAGCTTTTCTATATGAGAAGGCTTCGGTTCTTCTATGCTGCCGTCCGGCAGGATCACACATTCACAGGGATCCTCATCCTGTCTATGGCAGTTCAAATATTCCATAACCTGCATATCTTACCACAATTCCCTTTCTTGTCAAGCTCTTTTATTACGGAGTGATCACAATGGTTTCCGTGTAAAGCTCCTGCTGATAAATATCAGTCAGGGCATACCAGCAGACCACTTCCATATCCTCCAATTCCTCATAGGATACCTCCGGATCCTTGGCTCCTACCGTGGTCTGTGCGATCACATAGCTTCCGGAATAGTCTCCGTCCTCGTCGTAGCAGTCGCAGAAAAATTCCAGTTCATCCCCTTCCTGCAGGGGAAGAAAGCCTTTTGCCACGGTAAGCGTATTTTCATTGACCACGCGGTACCCTTTGATAAAGCCCTCCGCCTCAAATTCATCCTGCTGGGCCATCTCCTCCGTAACAGGCTTCCATTCCAGATACAGTTCGATCTCCGTATCTCCGTTTAAAGTAGCATATACCCGGCCGGAATAGATCATGGCACCCTCTTCTTCATAGGCAGTATCCGCAAAAAAGGGAACCGGCTGGCCGTCAATGCTGACCCAGTAATATCCAAAGTCCAGAAGCAGGTTTCCATCCTCCGACCAGGAAACCAGATTGTCATAGCCCAGATTCAGGTAATCCTCTCCGTCATAAACCATAACCACAAGCTGGATATCCGTGATCAGATCCCAGACCTCCTCATCCAGGATCAGTTCAAAGCCTTCCTCTGTCTCTTCCAGGTACAGGTCCCCATATTCTTCCCCGTAATCAAACTCCGCCTGATAATCCCGATACCAGTTTTCTTCTTCATAGTCCCGTTCCCGGATGGTGGCAAGCCCGTTGCCGGTTTCATTTCTGCTCTGTCCTCCTGCCATGACGCTCAGGAAATAATTGTAAACCTCAAGGGGCTCTGAAAAGCCAATGCTGTCTAATATCCGGCTGGTATCGCCGTAAGCTTCCATTGCGCTGTACGGAAAGTACATGGCAAGACCATAGGAGCCTGTAAGAGAGCTGTCATTCCGGTATTTTACACAGCTTTCAATGGCTGCAAGCAGTTCCTCCTTCCCTTCAAAATCCGCCCTTCTCACCAGATCGTACATATCCACCTGGTCGATCGAGGCGTCACAGTATTCTCTTGCCTTGCTTCTGGCCACAGACAGTTCCCGGAACCTGGCATTGTCCTCCTGCACATCCGCCCTGGCATTTTGTAGAAAATCTCCCAGTCTTTCATAAACATAGGGGATCTCCCGAAGCTCGATCATAGACAGGGTTACCTCGTCATTATCATAATAATACCCATAATCGTCTATAATCTCTTTTCCAAGCTCCAAAGAAGGAATGCCCGGATCCTGTCCCAGGCGGGTGAGAAAATCCGTATAATACCAGCCGTCCCCCGGCATATATTCCTCGGACGCTATCAGGTAATCCGCACAGGGCTCCAGGCAGAATGCTGTTTCCACCGTTGCCATCAGACAGGCGTCAAAGCCGATCATGGAAAATTTCACTCCGCTTTTTTGAACCGCCTCCGACAGATCCGCCAGGGAAAGGCTTTCGTCCTCATACAGTTCATCATAGCCATAGCCTCCCATGGTTCCGCCGCCGTGATCCCACAGGATCAGAAAATACCTGTCTGCCGGGTACTGCCCGGCCGCAAAGGAAATAAAATCCGTCAGGGCGCTTTTTCTTGTCATGCTGCCAGATCCCGCACTTCCCACATAGGAAAGGCCCTCCTGATCGATCAGCCATCTTTCCTGTTTTTCGGAGGAGATCTCATCCAGGTACCACCATTTCGCACCGCCGGTCTGCAATACGATCTGAAGGTTCTCCCCAAGGTCTGCCTCCAGCATCTCCTCAATATCATCACTGGCGCTGCCGTCCATGCTCTCTAAATCGGATCCGATCATATAGACCATGACTACTGCCGACTCTGCAGACTCCTCCTGCACAAAATGCGGGCGCAGATCGGAAAGCTCCAGATCTGTTCCATCGATGCCATAGTCATCCACTTCCCCTGCCTGTGCATCATCCCATAAGCTGCCAAGATCCCATGGGCTTTCCTCTGCCTCCTGCAGCTCCTCATCCCGCTGGGAGGTCTGGGCTGATCCTTCGTCCCCGTCTTCCCACATTGCTTCCAATATGGTTATACTGAAAAAAAGGCTGCCTGCTACTACGGTGAGTACCGCAAGGATCCCCATCAGTTTCAGGATCAGCGGCGCTTTTAAGCGTTTTCCACAGGCAGCACAGAATTTGTTTTTCCCCTTGTTTTCAAATCCGCACCTTTTACATTTCATTCTAATATCCTTTTAGCCTAGCGCTACATCTAATACCATCATCAGTGCAAACCCACAGGCTGCTCCAATCGTGCCAATGTTACTGTGCTGTCCCTCCTGGGATTCCGGGATCAGCTCTTCAATGACCACATACAGCATGGCTCCTGCTGCAAAGGACAGCAGATAGGGCAGAAAGCCGGACACCTGGGCTGCCAGCAGCACCGTAAGGGCTCCTCCTATGGGTTCCACAATTCCGGAAAGGACTCCGCACAAAAAGGCCTTTGGCTTTTTCATTCCCTCTGCCCGAAGAGGCATGGAAATGATCGCTCCCTCCGGGAAATTCTGTATGGCAATTCCAAGGGCAAGCGCCAGGGCGCCTGCGCTTGTGATCCCGGATCCCATCAGTGCGCCTGCATAGGCAACGCCCACAGCCATTCCTTCCGGGATATTATGAAGGGTCACCGCAAACAGCATCATGGTGGTCTTGGAAAGCCCTGATTTCAGTCCCTCCGGCTGCTCGCTCTTTAAGTGGAGATGAGGGATCAGGGTATCCAGCATAAGGAGAAATAATATTCCCAGGGCAAACCCAAGGAGTGCCGGAAGCCAGCCGATCTTTCCCTGCGCCGTTGCCATATCGATAGAGGGGATCAGAAGCGACCACACGGAGGCCGCGATCATTACCCCTGCCGCAAACCCAAGGAGCGCCTTCTCCACCTTTGCATTCATTTTATTTTTCATCAGAAATACCATGGCTGAACCCAGTGAAGTGCCCAGAAACGGTATTCCCAATATCAGAAATCCATTCATAAACTTTTTAGCCTTCCGCTTCCTGCTCCTTTGTCATGGAAAGCAGTTCCTTCGCTCTGTTTGTAATTGTCTGGAGATGCTCCATATTTTCTTCCTCGGCATGAAGCGTTTCACTTGCATGTGCAGATACCTGCTCTGATACTGCTGAAATAGTCTGAACCGAATCTGCGATCTCCTGATTTGCCGTCTTGAGCTGCTCTACGCTGTCCTTAAGCTGATCCACATTATCCCGGATCACATAAGTATGCTGCTCAATGGTCTTAAAGCTCTCTGCTGTATTTTCCGTGGTATCCTTTTCCCGGTTGATCCCCTCTAACATATTGTGGATCACATTTACTACCTCTTCAATGGAACCGGCCACATTGCCGATCAGCTCGGTAATATGAGTTGTGGCATCCTTGGTCTGGGTCGCAAGACCGGAAATCTCCGTTGCCACCACAGCAAAGCCCTTTCCGGCTTCCCCTGCCCTTGCCGCTTCAATGCTGGCATTTAAGGCAAGAAGACTGGTTTTGGTGGTAATGCCGCTTATCAGTTCTACAATGGTGTTCATTTCTATAATATACTGATTGAGCGTTTCCAGTTTTTCTGCGGCCTCTGCACTGTCCTGTACGGAGGCCTCCACCTCCCGTACCAGCTCTTCCACATCCTGTTTTCCCTGGGCAAGTACTGACAGGGTCTGTTCCATTCTCTGGGCAATGTCCCCGGTTGCCGTTCCCACGGTCTCCACTCTCTGTCCAATGGTGTTCGTCTGCTCTAGCTGCTTCTGCACTGCTTCCGCCGTATCCGTTACGCCGTCAGATACCTGTCCCATGGCTTCTTTTGTAGTTTCAGAGGCCATCTGGAGCTGTGCCACCTTATCATGGATTTCCTGAATGCCCTCCTGCATGAATTTTGCATTCCGGGATACCTCTTCCAGCACCTTTTCCGTCTTATTCTGGGCGTCCTCTATACTGGACAGCTGCTCATGATTATTTTTTTCCAGGGTGCTTGCGGCCAGATAAGCATAAATGCAGAACACGAATACCGCCATGATCTGCAGCACTGCTGAAGCGGCATTCTGATATCCAAACATGCCTGTCGCTGCTCCCACTCCTACGGTAATGGCATTTTCCAGTATGATCGCCACAATGATCTTGAGCATATAGGCCTTGTCATTGTAAACCGTAATCAGAACCACCATAGGCAGCGCATACAAATATAACTGATTGTTGGTGGTCGTGAATATGATCACTGTATACATTGCGCCAAAGCCCATGGCTGCCAGATGCTTGATCATGGTGGTATTGTGATCCTTCAGCCAGAAATACAGCTCTGCGATCACAGGCCCCAATGCCAGAAGCAGAATGATCACTCCGTATAATACCGGTCTCTGACCGGTCAGCATCTCCAAAAGAAAGGTAACAGCGATCATCACAGACTCGATCCAGTGACAGATCATCACAATTCTGTTATTTCGTTCTTTTTCCGTTTTTTTCTTTGTCTCCATTTGGGAGTCCCCTCTTTCTTTTATCTTACAGTCCTTCTCTTATTTTGTTCCACAAAATTCCATAATAAAAGAAAAACAAACCTTCTTTTTCATTATAGTCTCCTCCTCTTACTTTCGCAAGATGACACAAGGCTTGTTTTTCTCATTTGAAGTTGCTATTCTCTATAATAGACAGATTTACCGTAGGATGGAGCAGGATATGATTATTCAAAACGGAAGCGTTTTTACAGAAAAAAACACCTTTGAACCCATGGATATTTTAACAGAAGGAGCTTTCATCAGCGCACTTTCCCCTTCCCTGAAAGGACGTCCCAAAGAAGAGGTCTATGACGCCTCCGGCTGTATTTTGATCCCCGGCCTTGTGGATCTGCATTTTCACGGCTGCATGGGACATGATCTGTGCGATCACGAAAGCGAGACCCTTCGCTTTATTGCCGCTTACGAGCTGCAGCACGGGATCACTGCCATCTGTCCCGCCACTATGACCCTTCCTTTGGAGGAGCTTTCCCTGATCCTGAAATCCGCAAAGGCTTATGCCTGTGAAAAGCCTTCCTGCGGCGTCCCCGGTGCCGATCTGCTTGGCGTGCACCTGGAGGGCCCCTTTGTTTCCCCTGCAAGGAAAGGGGCACAAAATCCTGCTTACCTGAAAGAACCTGATCCTGCTTTCTTTTATGATCTGAAAGCAATTTGTCCGGAGCTTGTAAAGATCATGACTCTTGCACCGGAGCTTCCCGGCGCTATGGATCTGATCCACAGGGCCAGTAAGGACACCCTTATTTCCTTAGGGCACAGCACTGCCTGCTACCGGCAGGCCGCAGAAGCCTTTCAGGCGGGCGCCTGCCATGTAACCCATCTTTTTAACGCCATGCCGCCCTTTGGCCACAGGGATACCGGGATCATCGGCGCTGCCTTTGACGATCCTAGAGTTCACGCAGAGCTGATCTGTGACGGCATTCATGTGTCCGCTCCCATGATCCGTGCTGCCTTCCGGCTTTTTTCTGATGACAGGCTGATCCTGATCAGCGACAGCATGCGCGCCACAGGAATGCCTGGCGGTGACTATTCCCTGGGAGGACAGTCTGTTCACGTCTGCGGAAAACTTGCCACTTTGGAGGACGGAACCATTGCCGGTTCTGTGACCAACCTGATGGACTGTCTGCGCTACGCTGTCTTAGAAGCCGGAATTCCTCTGGAAAGCGCCGTAAAGGCTGCTGCCCTAAATCCGGCCAGGGAGCTTTCCCTTTCCCATCTGCACGGACAGATCAAAAAAGGGGCCTTCGCCAATCTTCTGGTTCTGACCCCTGATCTTCAGATCAAACAGATTATTTTCCACGGCCGCCTGCTGCCTTAAGCATCTGATCTGGAATAAGCATTTTTCATCTGGTTGCTCAGCTCATACAAGACCTTATCCAGCGTATCTGCCGCTTCCTCCTGAAGCATTTCTGCAATCTCCTCATTTGCGCTTCTTCTAAGCTGCTGCCTCTTTAACGCATCAGCCTCCTTTTGAAGCAGTTTGTCATACCTGCCTACTATCTCATGGGATTTCGCCATGACCTTATCCTGATACCGCTCAATATGGAACAGGGATTTGCCGTAGGAGGCGTCTGCCATGGCTGCGATCATACGGCTTACCCAGTAAAAGCTGTCTGTGGACACCTGTTTTGTGGTGCAGGACAGATACTCCGGTGTTTCCTCCACCTGGGCATAAAAGGGCGCCAGGGTATTAAAGGCATTGGAAGCAAAGGCTACCCACTCCACAGCGCTGTTGTCCTGCTCCATGCCGGGACGAAGCTGCATCACCGAAACAAAATCATTCCGGTTGATCCCAATGGAACGGTAAGCTCCTCTTAGGGCCTTATCCCCATACTGCCCATAGGGATCATAGGGAGTTCCCTGAAAATGAGAGGAAAGCACATACTTGACGTCCTCCACCGTGATCTTCTTTTCCGGTATCATGCACCAGGGCAGATCATCAGAAACCGGCGTATATTCTGCCTCCGGCCCGTCCCATTTTGTGGTATGGGGGTTAAAATACCGCTCCATAAACCAGGCTCTGGGCGTATTGTATACATGATCTGCATCATCATGGGTGCCAAAGGCATCTCTCGGATTTAAGGTTCCGTCCAGAGACAGATCCAGGTGGTTTCCCGAAAGAAATTCCCGCAGATCCGCTGAGCACAAATACTCCTTCTGCTCCGAAAAAGCATCCTCCAGATCAAAGGTATCGATCCCGGACTGGTTTGGCATGACCACATAAACATCATCCGGAACTCTTCTGGCAATCCAGTGGTGTCCTCCTATGGTCTCAAGCCACCAGATCTCCGACTGATCCTGAAAGGCGATCCCGTTCATTTCATAGGTTCCGTAGGTTTCCAGAAGCTTTCCCAGGCGTTCCACGCCCTGTCTTGCGCTTTTGATATAAGGGAGCACCAGGTAAAGGATATCCTCCTCGCCAATGCCTCCTGCCAGCTCTTCCTCCCCTTCCTTGGCCGGATGGTATTCCACTAAAGGATCCGCTCCCAGCACTCTGGGATTGGATGCAATGGTTTCTGTGGCCGTCATGGCTACATTTGCCTCATTTACTCCGGCTGCCGCCCAGATCCCCTTTCCTTCCACCGCATTGGGCATTGCCGTATACCGCATAGGTTCCCCGGGAAGCTCTATTTCCACATGGGAAAGCACAGACCGGTATTTCCGCTGCTGTTCCTCCGGTGAGATCACTACAAATTTTTTGGGGGTAAAATGTCCTGACCCCGAATCGTCATTTCGTGCGATCATGGTGGAGCCGTCATAAGAAGCCTTTTTCCCCACCAGTATGGTTGTACATCCCATTTTTGTTTCCTCCCTGTATCTTCCTTATTTTCCTTCGTCTGTCTTATCCTGTCCCCGCTGCTGATTATGATTTTCTTCCTTGATCTCCCAGTGGATCAGGAAGGTAAGCGCCGCCCTGAGGGCAATAATGCCTGCAACAGTGGCAATTTCCTTAAAATCCCGTACGGTGACAGTTTTCAGGATCTCGCTGCAAAGCTTAAATTCCAGCCCCACCGCCAGTCCCTGTGCCAAAGTCAGCTTCATGTCAGGTCTTCTCCGGAGATAGTAATAAAAGCCCTTAAGGCCGGACATAATGATCACGATCACTCCGATAAACTCAAAGATCAATATGGCCACTTCCACCAGATGCTCCATTATCGTTTCAAAAAACTCATAAACCGCCATGCCATCTTCTCCTTTGCCTGTGCTGATACTCCCATTATAAGCAAAATCCCCTGCTTTTACAATGTTCTGTTTCCTTTCCTTTGAGATGTTGACATTTCATCATCTTTCCTGTATACTCTCAAGAAGTTGATTATTCAACATGTTGCAGCATAGAGAAAGGAGACTTGCCATGCTGGATCGTTTTGAAAGATTTTCCCTTGCCATATCGGAAATTTCCCGTTACTGGCATAATATTGCAGCCGAGGAACTTCGTCCCTATCACTTGAAATCCTCCCATGCCGTTTATCTGACCACCCTGCACCGTTATCCCGAGGGGATCACCGCCCCCAGGCTTGCAGAGCTTTGCGGACGGGATAAGGCGGACGTTTCCAGAATGATGTCCCTTATGCAGGCCAAGGGACTGGTCATCAAGGAGGGAAAGGGGCAGAACCTGTACCGCGGAATGCTGAAGCTTACACCGGAAGGAAAAACAGTTGCCGGCCAGATCAGCAAACGGGCCGAGCTTGCCGTAGCAGAAGCCGGAAAGGGACTGACAGAAGAAATGCGCCGTCATTTTTATGAAGCGCTTTCCATCATTACCGAAAATCTGCGCCACATTTCTAAGGAAGGCCTTTATCGGTAACTAGAACAATTAGAAAGAAAGGAAACACTCCCATGAGCGTAAAAATTATCGTAGACTCTACCACAGATCTGCTTCCCTCCATAAGGGAGCAGGTAACCGTTGTTCCCCTCACTGTCTGCTTTGGACAGGAGGAATTTACAGACGGGGTCACCATTACCCATGAACAGTTTTATGAAAAGCTGGTGGAATGTGATGTGCTGCCCACTACCAGTCAGGCTTCTCCTGACGCCTTTATCAGGGTGCTTTCAGAGACCTTGGCTCCAGGCGACAGCGCCTTGATCCTTACCCTTTCTTCAGAGCTTTCCGGCACCTACCAAAGCGCCGTCATTGCTGCCGGAGAATTTGAAGAGGTTTTTGTTGTGGATAGCAGCTCCGTAGCCATCGGCACCGGTATCCTCACAGAATACGCCCTGGAATGTGTTAAAAAGGGAATGTCTGCCAAAGAAATCGCAGAGGAAATCGAACGAAAGAAAAAAGATGTGTGTGTGATCGCCATGCTGGACACCCTGGAATACCTCAAAAAGGGAGGAAGAATTTCCTCCACAGCAGCCTTCGCCGGGGGCATCCTGAATATCAAACCGGTGGTCAACATTGAAAATGGCAGGATCAATATCCTTGGAAAAGCCCGGGGCTCCAAGCAGGGAAATAACCTGCTGATCCAGGAGATCCAAAAAGCCGGCGGCATTGATTTCAAGCTGCCCATTCTTCTTGGGTACACCGGTCTTACGGATGTTCTTTTACAAAAGTACATAAAAGACAGCCGCCTGCTCTGGGAGGACGCCGCAGAAAGCCTGCGCTATACCTCCATCGGAAGCGTGGTAGGCACCCATACCGGCCCCGGGGTGATCGCAGCCGCCTTCTTCCGAAAATAGAACATTCTACTTTCCCTCTTCGGGAACTACAAAGGTTCTGGCATCCGGGATCAGCAGAGAGCTGTCGCAGTAAGCACAGACTGTGTCATTTTCTCCGGCAGGTGCACCGCAGTTCGGACATTCCTTGTAATATTTCAGGGCAGCCTGGTGCATCTTCCGCTGAAGCTCCATCTGATCCTGCTGTGCCTTCTGCTTATAATATTCTACCATTTCCTTGCAAAAAGCACGCCGCATGGCCTTTTTCCGAATACTTCCCCAGACGCCCCAGATGACTGCCCCTGCAAACAGAAACCACTGGCCGTAATAGATCAGGTTATCCACCAGGAAAAAAGCGCCGTCTGTCATGGGCATTGCTTCAAAAAACAGGATGCCCATCTCATAGATAAAATTGGTACTGCAAAAGACGAAAAGGGACATCACCAAAATGCCATACATTGTGGGAAAGCTGGCAGGCCATGGTTCCTTCCCTTTTTTATAATTGTTCCTAAAATACGGGTCCTTTTCATTGATATAAAAATCATTATCCGTGATCCAGGTTCCGTTGTAGCTGAAAACTCCCTGGGGTGCTGTCTTTACTTTCTTTGCTCCGAACGACGAGAAGCCCCCTGTATGGTAATGGGAACCTGAGCTTCGATAGCTGGAGCTTCTGTGGCTGGAACTTCTGTGACTGGAACTTCTGTGACTGGAGCTTCTGTGGCTGGAACTTCTGTGACTGGAGCTCCGGTGATGGCTTCCCCTGTGTCCGCCGCTTGTATGATGACTTCCTCTTGCCATATTCCCCTCCTGTCTGCTGCACCGATCCTGTATCTGATCTTCTAACGGAAATTTTTACTATTTCCTTCCCATCATATCAATTCTTCTTTCAGCCGGCAAGCTAAAATCCTGCACAGCGCCCTTATTTTGTGCTATACTGTGTTACATGAAAAAAACAGCGGAAAAACTCAAAAATTTTATAAAAAAGGAAATTGTCCTGTGCCTGTCGGCCTTTCTTGCCCTGATATCCATGTTTTTTATAAAACCGGACGCTTCCTATCTTTCTTACATTGACTTTCGTACCCTGGCTATCCTGTTTTGTCTGATGACCATTGTAGCAGGTTTTCGTCAGCTTGGCATCTTTGACCTCCTGGCTGTCCGGCTGCTTCAAAAAGGAAAAGACATTTATGGTGTCATGGCTATCCTCATGCTGCTTTGTTTTTTCATGTCCATGCTGATCACCAATGATGTGGCCTTAATCACCTTTGTCCCCCTTACGATCACCTTATTTGACAGAGCCGGCTCCGCAGTGCCTTCCGCTTTATCCAAACGGCTGATGCTTACCTGTATTGCCATGCAGACCATTGCCGCCAACCTGGGCAGTATGCTGACTCCCATAGGCAATCCCCAAAATCTCTTTTTATATGGAAAAGCAAACACCGGCGGACACACCATGACTGTCAGCGCCTTTGTGGGACTCCTGCTTCCTTATAGTCTGCTTTCTCTTGTTCTTCTGATGCTTTGGATCCTTTTGCTCCGCTTTGTGAATAGGAAAAAGCTCTCTTCTCTTTGTCCGGAGCTTTCTCTTCCTGCCGCCGGCTGCAACGGGAAAGCAAAGGAATATCTGATCGCCTATCTTCTTCTCTTCGGGATCAGTCTCCTTTGTGTGGCACACCTGCTTCCTTACGGAGTGCCCTTTTTTCTGGTACTCCTTTATACGCTGCTCCGCAACCGCAGGCTCCTTATGCAGGTAGACTATTCCCTCCTTTTCACCTTTGCCGCCCTCTTTATTTTCATTGGCAATCTGGGACGGATCCCACAGTTTTATAGCATCCTGCAGCGGCTTCTATCGGGAAGAGAGGTTTTGACTTCCGTGCTCGCAAGTCAGGTCATGAGTAATGTTCCTGCGGCTGTCCTGTTAGAAAAATTTTCATCAGATCTTCCTGCCCTGATGATCGGTACCAATCTTGGAGGCCTTGGCAGCCTGATCGCCTCTATGGCCAGCCTGATCAGCTTCAAATACATTGCGGGTAAGGACAGCTCCCTTTGCAGGCGCTATCTGGCAGAATTCACCCTGGCAAATTTGATTTTTATGGCTGTACTTTTATTATTTTATTTTTATCACTCTTAAGGAGGAACTTCCATGTATTCTTTATCCCTGTATGAACTGCTATGGCTCTTCTTCATCTACTCTTTTCTTGGGTGGATACTGGAAACGGTGATCGCCGCATGGAAGCAGCGAAAATTTGCAAACAGAGGACTGGTAAACGGCCCTTTTTGCGTGATCTACGGTATTGCTGCTGCCATCATGTCCATTTCCCTCAGGGAGATGACCGGCATCTGGCTGTTTCTGTTTGCCGCTGTCTATGCAACTGTAATAGAATGGATCGCCGGACATCTGATTGAAAAAGCCTTTAAGGCACGCTGGTGGAATTATTCCGGCATGAAATGGAATCTGGACGGTTATATCTGCCTTCCCATGTCGCTTTTATGGGGACTTCTTGGATTTGTCACGGTCAGATGGGGAAATGTTCTGTTTTTGCACCTTTTATCCCTGCTTCCGGGACTGTTTATGCGGATCCTGCTTCTTGCCCTCATTGTCATTCTGATCATTGATATTCTTGCTTCCTACCTTCTGCTTCGTGGAAAAAGCCGGCATTTATCCGGATGGGCTGCTGCCAACAATGAGATCGACAAGGTAAGCGTCCGCCTGGGACGGGCGATTTCCGGCTTTGTGGAAAAACGTATCCGCAAGGCTTACCCCAGGGCCGTCAAGCTTACGCCCTCAAAGGATACCCAGGAAAAAGCGCAGGTTTTTGCTGCAGGCTGCGGATTTTACAAGATCGTCATGCTGTTCTTTGCAGGTGCACTGTTAGGCGACCTTACGGAAACCGTCTTCTGCCGGATCACCGCAGGCGTATGGATGAGCCGCAGCAGCGTGGTCTGGGGCCCCTTCAGTATTGTCTGGGGGCTTGCCATCGCCCTTGCTACTGCCATGCTTTATAAATATAAGGACCGGAGCGACAGCTTTCTATTTATCGTAGGCACTCTGCTTGGAGGCGGATATGAATACCTCTGCAGCGTCTTTACGGAGATCGTATTCGGAAAGGTTTTCTGGGATTACAGCAAGATCCCCTTTAACCTGGGCGGCAGGATCAACCTTTTATATTGCTTTTTCTGGGGCATTGCCGCCGTTGTATGGTTTAAGAAGCTCTATCCTCTTTTATCCGGTCTGATCGAAAAGATCCCCATGCTTCCCGGAAAGATCCTGACTTATGCTCTGATCCTGTTTATGTGCTGCAACATTGCCGTTTCCTGCCTTGCGCTGGTACGCTATGACCAGCGGGAACAGGGAATTCCGGCAGGAAACGCCTTAGAGCAATGGGCTGACGAGCATTATGATGACGCCCGGATGGAAAAAATCTATCCCAATGCCAAATCAGCCTGAGCCTTATCTTGCAAGATCAAAATTGCTATAGACCTTAAGTTCTTCCATTAATTCTTTGACAGAAGCCCCCTGCGGGCTTCTGATTTCTTCTATTCCAATGGTTTTGTGCTGCCCCGGCTGCAGATCAAAGAAATTATCCTCGAGGATCACATCTGCCTCCCCAAAATCCAGACAGATCCGTCTGGCAAAGGCCTCTGCATGCAGCTTCAGCACCGGCCTGCCATTTTCTTCTCCGGCTGTAACCGTGATTTTAGGATCCCGGAAGACAAATCTCTTAGGAGGCATAAACCACCATTTCCCCGGTGGCCTTATCCGGCTCCGCATAGGCAATAAAGGGCTGGTAGCTTCTTTTTACAATATAATGAGCTCCCTTCCACCTGCCATAATAGTCGATGGTTGCCCAGGACATGGTAAGATAGGTGTCGTTGACCTGCCAGTAGGTGCTTCCCGCACAGCGCTCTCTGTGGGAACGCAGATGCCGGATGACCATTTCCTGATAATCTCCCTGCAGGCACTGGGTAGTATAGATCAGCATATTAAAATCTGTTGGGTCTAAATAGTACCTGAGCAGATAATGCATCATGGTAAGATTTCCAATGCTGCATTTCTGGTGCATGTCCTTTTCCTCATTTTCCTGACGACGCCGCCCCGGAGATCACCTTCGCTCTTTCCAGCGCCTCATCAATATGTATGCAGAAATTTTCTGCTCCCACTTTGTCATAAAATCCTGATTTATGCATGATCAGCATGGGCTGTTCATTGACATGGGAAAAGATCAGCTGAACCCCTTTTTTACAGCAGTTGGCATACAGCTCCTCCAGCGCATGCATGGCTGTGGCGTCAATGGCATTCACGCTTCTCATCCGCACAACAATGCACTGATCCGTGTCCTTGTAGGCAATGTGCATGATCTTGTCCGCCACCCCAAAAAAGAGAGGGCCGCTGACCTCATATACCAGGGTGTGCTTTGGCACCTCCCGGAGGGAAAGGCTGTCCGCATCATCCTCATCATCTACATACCTCCAGCCTTCTACATCCGTCACTTCGCTCATCCGCTTCATAAACAGCACCACCGCAATAATCAGTCCCACTTCAATGGCCACTACCAGATCAAAGACCACCGTCAGGATAAAGGTACTCATTAACACAATGATATCACTCTTGGCAGAAGTTTTACAAAGATAAATCACCTTCTTGATCCCGCACATATTATAGGCTACCTGGAACAGGATGGCTGCAATGGTCGGCATGGGGATCAGCGCCGCATAGGGCATAAGAAGCACCAGGATCAGCAGCAGCACGACCGAGTGAACCATCCCCGCAATCGGTGTTCTTCCTCCGTTTTTGATATTGGCTGCCGTTCTGGCAATGGCTCCGGTGGCCGGAATGCCTCCAAACAATGCAGAGGCAATATTTCCACAGCCCTGTGCGATCAGTTCCATGTTCGAGCGGTGCTTACTGTTGATCATGCTGTCCGCAACCACAGCAGAAAGCAGGGATTCTATGGCCGCAAGCAGGGCTATGGTAAGCGCATCATGCCATTCGCTCTGGATCAGCTTTAAAGAAAAAGCCGGCATCTGGGGCGTTGGAATTTTGTTGGAAATCTCATAAAGATCTCCAATGGTGTTGACCTTCATGTGAAAACCGGACACCATGGCAATTCCCGCCAGAACTGCAAGCAGGGACGCCGGTACCTTTGGCAGGAACCTGGATCCAAGGATCAGGATCAAAAGGCTCACCACGCCTACCAGCACCGCCTGAAAGTTAATGGTTCCTATATTTCTGATGTCTGCCATGAGCTTATCCATGGTCTCGATCAGAGGTTCCTCGGTTACAATAGTCAGTCCGCAAAAGTCCTTGATCTGGCCGATCAAAAGGGTCACGGCAATTCCTGCCGTAAATCCTGTTGTAATCGTATAGGGAATAAATTTGATCAGGCTGCCCACTCCAAAAAAGCCCATCACGATCAGGATCACTCCTGCCATGATCGTGGCTACTGCCAGCCCTTCCATTCCCTTATCCGCAACGATCCCCGCCACGATGGTGGCAAAGGCTGCTGTAGGGCCTGCGATCTGAACCCTGCTTCCTCCCAAAAAAGAAATCAGGAAGCCTGCCACGATCGCCGTATAAATTCCCCGCTCCGGCGAAACCCCGCTGGCCAGCGCAAGCGCTATAGACAGCGGAAGTGCTATGATCGCAACAATGATTCCTGAAATCACATCCTTTACAAATTGTTCTTTTGTGTATGTTTTCATCACTGAAAACAACTTTGGCTTTCGTTTTTCCATCTCTCCTCCTCGTATGGATGCCCTGTTTGATCCCGGCATACCGCAAACGAATTAATCATAGTACAGAAAAACGAAACCGTAAAGCAGAAATTAGTCCCGCCTGCATCACCCAATCAGTTCATACTGCAGGAATTCATATTTCAGCCTGCTTCCCTCTTGGATTTCCGGCGGCAGAAGCGCCCTCGCCACCAGCTTCAGATCATCAGACTCCATATCTGTCCTGCGCAGGTTTGCATAATCTCCCTCAATAGAAACAACCTCATAAAACCAGGTTTCCATAAGCGTCCTCCTTTTCTCTGTGTTTTTTTCTTTTCAAAAGCCGCATCTAAAGTCTGCGTACCTCCCCCAGGGTTCCGTTCACAAACGCCTTATAAGCCGTTTTTATGATCAGTTCATGAAGAGCTGCAAGAATGCTCAGACAATCCCTGATCCCCACAGTTTCAAATTTTGTTTCCGCAAGCGGTAAGAGCTCTTTTTCTGCCTGTTCCAGGGCTTCCTTTGCTTTCCTTACATTTTCCGGATGGTCTCCCATCTGATGCAGCAGTTTCGGAAGATGGATCAGATTTTTCCCCACACGGAATTTGTCCGTGGGAAGACACATAAATCCGTTTTCATCCATGCTGCATTCATTGTCCAGCAAAAGCCCATTCCACATCCATAGGCATCCCATAATGGGCCTGGATCATCCGTCCTGCCTTTACAAGCTGCTTTGTCTGTGCCTCCGTAAGGCAGAGTCTGCCTTGGTCCTCCGGCTTTACCGGTATCGTAACTGTTTCTTCTTTCCCATAAACCACCATGGTCTCTTTACTGCCTGTCACCTGTTTTATGATCCGCCCGTCATGATGGCAGATCAGTTCATCCGGGCTGACCGCCCGCTCTCCCCACAAAGAAGCATAGCAGTCCCTGACCCTGTCAAGAAGGAGTTTTTCTCCCTGCACGTTCAGATAGGTTTCCTGCTGTCCGGCAAAGCTGGCGTCCTCCAGATCCTCTGCGGTAGCCGAGGAGCGCACAGCCACACGGACATTTTCTCCAAGGCTCTTATAAAAAGCGACTATTTCTCTTCGCACATCCTCCGGCATCTCTCCTGCAAGAATGGCTGCCCGGAGCTTTCCCGGTTCCTGGTCCGCACGCAAATGGTTCCATTCCATAAACCTCTCATATGCCTGTACCGTCAGAACGCCTCCTGCCGGAACGTTTATTCCCGCCCTGACCATTTCTCCCAGATTGGCTCCCTTTCCTCCTACGGTTTCAACCTCTTTTCTGGAAATCTCCTCAAAGCTTTTGATGTACATAATTCTTCCCTTCCTTCTGCCCCTAAGGCTGAAATGTTCCTGTGACCTTGAAATAGCGCTTTGTGTTCTCCCCCACAAAGGATCTGTATATCTCGGGAAAGTGTTCCTTTCCGATAATTTCTTCATTCATAAACAGAATGGTAGCCGCCCTCACAAAAGCCCTAAGTCCCCCTGTATCTACTTTAACTGTGAGCCCATGCATCTCCCAAAAGCTCAAAAGATAGCTTAACAGGCTCTTAAAGACCCGGACGGTATTCTGCTCCAGATGATCATGATTTCCAAACAGGATATTTACAGAATCACTGATCAGATTATTGAAAACCAGATTATCCTTCAGATGCATTCCTGTAAGATAAAGCCGCTCTGACAAAAAAGCAATGGGATCCTGTATTTCTTCCCCGTAAATTTCCGGCGAAGTCCCTACAAACTTTTCTATTTTCTCTGTGAGCCGTCTGTTTACACAGTCTACAAACAGCGCTTCCTTGCTGTCATAAAAGGAGTAAAAGCCGCCCTGTGCAATTCCCACCTCCCGGGTGAGCTGCTGCACCGACACCTTTTTAAGTCCCTTTTCCTTGAACTGCTTCAGCCCTTCCTGCTGCAGCCGTTCCCGGATCTGCTCTTTTTCTTTTTCCGTAAATGCTTTTGCCATAAGATTACCTATGAATATTTTTATTTTTGTTCATTGCTAGGGTAATACATTTTTTACAGCTTGTCAACAGAAAGGCAAAAACAGGCAGCCCCAGCAGGGACTGCCCATTTTATCTTAGGATCTTATTCTAAAATATCACTCATCATATACCAGGTGAGCACACCTCCGGTCTGACTTTCCGTAAGAAGAATGCCGTCACGGCTTTGTGCAATCACATTATCATGGATCTGTAAATCTACAAAAGATGAAGGCGGGATCCGCAGCATTGCCATGGTGCTGCCCAGCATGACGTTATTGGAAATGTCAAACTCCTTTGCATAGCGAACAGCCTCCCAGCCCAGATCCATGGCCAGCGGTTCTTCAAAACAGCCATTATTCATGCTGTCGCCGGAGTCTAAAATATAGTTATCCTGAATGACTATTTTTTCAAATCGGTCTGTTTCATAATCATTCCACAGGAAAATACGAATTCCCTCTGCGCAGTTTTCCATTAAATTTCCGGTAACTGTATAGGTTCCCATATTTTCTGCGGCGTCCATGCCGCTTTCAAACCCGCAGCCCGTACCGCCGTGCCTCATATAATTATTTCGGATGGTGACATTGTTGGCAACGCAGTAAATTCCATCTCCGATATATGCACCCTGGCTTGTTGGCTCCTCTGACCACATAGAGAACAGCCGGTTTCCTCCGAACTCAAAGCTGCAGTTCTGAATGACCGCATTCTTTGCATCAGAAAGGCCTCCCGTCACGGCATTGGTGATATAATATTTGACATTCAGGTTATCAAGTACATAACCGTCAGCCCCATATGCATCCAGGATCGTATCACCTGTAAAGATCCCGGAATCTACTATTGACAGGATCTCTATATCCTGATAACACTCCCCCGGATTTCCCTTATCACAGCGCAGGAAAAGCGGCCCGCTTCTAAATTCCTCTGTGGTCTCAAAGGGATATTGCAGTCCTGTAATGTCAATCCGGCTGATATAATTCATATCCTCCTGCAGATTTTCTTCTACAGCGCGATATTCTTCTGCACTGACTACCTTTACAGGAGAACTGGGATCCTCCTGGGCGGAAATTCCATGTGCGGGATCCATCTGCTGTATCTCAACTGCCAGAAAACCGTCTGGAGTGGGCCATTCCAGAACACGCTGCGCATAGCTTTGATCATCAAATACGATCCCTGCCACATCTCCCAGATCTTCATGATACTGCCAGATTTTTGTTCCATCCTCTCCTTCATAATAAAGGGACCAGTACTCCGGTTTTGCAGAATTCTCCGGCACCCGCGTCAAAACAGGCTTGCTTCCCTCTCCGTAGGCGGAATATGTCACTTCAGTAAGAATGGGCAGTGCAGATTCCGGAGAGCGGTACATCTCTCCCCGCTTCAGAAAAACTGCATCTCCCGGCTGCACATCTCCCCAGGTGGTTCTCATAAAGGTTCGCCACGGGGTTTCCGGAGACAGTCCGTCATTCTCATCATCCCCCGCCGGATCAACATAATATGCATTTCCGGTGTAGGTTTCCCCCGGAATAAAAGTATCTGACTTCACGATCTCGGTAGGTGAATTTAATATTTCTTCCTTCCGCTTTGCAGCCTCCTCATAGTATGGCTTTAATGCCTCGGTGTCTGCCAGGTCATAAAATTCCGTGTCCTTCAGGATCTGACGGATCTTATCTGCCTTTTCAGATGATGCAGGCGCTTCCGGCTCCGGCGCCGTTTCCTCTTCCGGTTCCTTCGCTTCTTCAGCCACAGCCGTACTTTCTGCTGTACTGTCTGCTGTGTTTTCCTCCACTGCCGGAGCGCTGCCACAGCCGGTCAGCATGAGAATGGCCATTGATACACACAAAAACGCTGATAAAATTTTTCTTTTCATAAAAGCACCGTGCCTTTCCGAATACCTGCAGGCTTTGGGCCGCAGGAAAAAAGTCTGTTGTTTTTTATTGTATCAAATCCCCGGGCAGAAGGCTACCCCCTTGTACTCTTCAAGTGTTTTCGTGCAGACGCCTTCCACAATTTTACGAAATAATTTCTGTGCAGTATCAGCACCATCTTCTCCCGTCTGCGATATCAGTCTAAACTGATACTCTCCATCCTTTTCATTTGCCTCCCAACTGACAATTCCACCTAGAACCACATGCTCAATTTCAAATGTATGAATTTTTCCATTGGGCTATATAACTGACATATTCTTGGCATAGGTAAAGCTGTCATCTATTCCCATATCGTGTAGTGCCATTTTATTGTGACAATCAAAACAATAGGAATGATTACCAATACTTATCTTAGCCGGATTCTTTTTACAAATCTCGCATGTATCTCCCATAGCACCCTCCTAGAATTTCATTAATTCTTCAAGCATAGCCTTACGTCTTGGATAAGCCTGTCTGTATTTTTCAGCACGCGCTTCTGCTACATCATTGCCTCCTGGATATCTCTGAATCCACTTAAGCAGCCCTGCAAGTTTTCTGTAATCAGATCTTTTATTTCCATCATGCGCCACACGGTCTGCTTTGCATGTAAGAACTGTAAGACACCTTTCCGGATACAGTTTTTTCAATTTTTTCTCGTATGCTTTTATCAGATCTGTATCTTCACAGGATTCTACGATATCCATAACAAGATCATATCTGTCTTCCTTTGCATACCAGCTGCTTGCTCTATAATCCGTTTTCTTAATCACACCAAATATTTCCTCTCGAGCTGTGGGCCACTCTTCTTTTAAAAAATTTGATTTATACTCTTCCCAAAGTTCCATATTTCCAACTGCAGCACGCATGGCCAGTTTCAGATTTTCAAAATACTTTTCCTGATTACCATGGTCTTTATATATATGCATCAGTTTTTCACGGTACTCATTTCTGCCCCATCTCTGATCTTTGCGCTCTGCAAGTTCCTCATAAATTGCAATGGACTCATCAATATTGCCGTAGTCTAGTTCAATCTTGGCAAGGGTCTCCTTAACAAAATAACTCTTAATTGTGCCGGCATACTGACGCACCTCATCGATAGGATATTTCAGTTCTCCCATAAGAGTCAGCACTCGTTCCTTACACCTTGGCAAATGAAATTCAACATGAAAATGATCTTCCGATTTCTCAAAAAGTTCTATCTTCTCTTTCAGAAAATTCATTTTCTTATTTAGGAGTTCTTCTTCCTTGAAGTGCTCCATCATATATCTGTAGCGTTCATCCTCCATATAATCAATAACAGAACCATCCAGATTCTTAAGAAACCATTCCAGCATCTTGGCATGATTTATTTTAGGATCATCTGCAGCATATACCGCATCCCAGGCACCGAAAACGTAACAAACAAAATCCTGAGTCTCCCCATCGGAATCATCCTTATCTGTTTTCGCCCATTTCAAAAATGCTTTGTTAGCCAGTTCAAACAATTCCTTATATTGTCCCTGTCTTCCAAGATCAGCTGTGGCCTCAGTCATAAGACTTGTCATATCGCTCCACAAACCTCTGCAATTATAATAATCAACAAAACCTCTTCTGCTGTAAGCTGCAAAAATATGGTTAATTTCATCTCTATATTCTTTAAATTCCATAATGCCTCCATTATGTCCTGGCTTTTTAAGGCCATTATAACATAGGTGCACAATTTAAGAGACAAGTTTTTTCTTTTTGCCACACAAGTTCGCAAGCAGTGCAATCTTATATAAGATTGCTTCAGTCGCTTGTTAGGGGGTGCGCCCTAATACCCCTGAACCGATGATTCTCATCGGAGCTACGCATTGCTGTGCAACGCTAGAATACAAAAATCGGGGTACCCCACCGGAATCAATTCCGATGAAATACCCCAAGAGAATTATAGCGACTGTCCGCTTTTGCTTTGTTGTTTTTCTTTTTGTTTTTGTTCTTCTTCCTGCTGATTCAGGAACCGCTCCAGATTGTGTTTTGCCATCTGAAGTTCTTTGCTCTCCTCTTTAATCCTTCGGTATTCAGTATAGGCATCCTCTCTCTTCATAAGATCCTTCAAAATCTGAAACTGTTTCTTTGTACCGGGGGATACCTGATACAACCAGTCCGTAGGAAGGATGGGAAGGTCTTCCTTTCTCCACTTTTCATATTTGCCATCATATTCCTCCGGCTCCGCCAGTTCCACCAGATGACCAACACACCAGCTGACCAGATACCCGGGTCTACGCTCCGCTCCGGTCGGTCCTAAACGCAGGTTCCCCGGACCTGCAGGACCTTCCAGATACCCGTCATGCTTGATTGTAGCACCTAAAACCTTGGCAATAGACTGGGCAACCGATGGCTTTTCTGCTATCACTAAATTCATGATTACTCTTCCTTTCATCAAAAAAGAGAGCCTTAGTCATTATTTATTCCTATGTGAACAGATCATCACCCACAATAACATTTTGTACAATTCCGGAATATTTGCTCCGCTTATATCCATTTCCGCAAATTAGCGTTACATGAATAGCATCCTTCGTTTCGGTCATCGTTTGGAACCTAGAAAGTCTATTTTCTATTTTACGATGCTCATCCTCATCAATAGAATATTCTTCATTTGTGAATTTCATTTCACAAAGATTAGAAACCCCATCTTTTCTTTTTATTACCAAGTCAATCTGAGCTCCGCCTCCCGGTTCTATACTCCTCCATGCAAACTCATGCGTTTCAATGCCCCGTATTCCTAGTGCAGACTTAATCTGCTCTATGTGATTAATGCACACTATTTCAAAAGCATTTCCACGCCATGCGTTATAGCCCGGTGTGTTAATATACTCATTCCATGAATCTAATTTTTTATTTTTGATAAATCCTATATAAAAAAGTACAAACGGATCTATTAGCTGATAAAAGAGCTCACCTTCGCCTTTTGTACAGTTTATATACTTTCGTATAAAACCACACTCTTCAAGTTCCAAAAGATCCTTTGTAAGAACCGATCCGCCACCTATCTCTTTTACCTTAGAAAGTTCAGCCCTTGTAAGTCCTACCCTATGTGCAGCCAAAGCATCCAATATAGCTAAATGCTTCTCCGGTTTATCATATAACGAATAAAAAAGATTATGATATTCATTAGCTAACTGCCCATGCTCTTTGAAACATAATTCATTAATGTTCTGTGCAAGACTAAGGCGTGAATCATACAGACACATATAATGCGGAATTCCACCTAAAATCATATAACTCTCTATCATCTGTTTTCTTGTCATAACCATATCATTTAGAGCAAACAACTGCTCACACTCCGCAAGAGAAAAGGGAGCCAAATGAATACGTCTTGTAACCCTGTTGTGAAACCCTTTTTTATCTGTTAGCAGGTTCGTTATAATCCATGAAGTAGCAGACCCGCAGACAATTAGCACAAGATTCTCTTGTGCTGAAGCCCAGCTGTTCCAAAAGTAATCCAAAGCACTCTTAAAATCAGATTTTGCCGTGTCCATCCAAGGAAGTTCATCCAAAAATACTACTCTTTTATTATTTATAGGCTCACGGTATACATTATCACTTTCAAGAAGTTCCTTTAACCTTGAAAAAGCTTCAAACCAGTCCTTCGGAATACTCTTTTCTTCATACCCATATTCATTCAGGCTGGCAGTGAAGCCTCGCAGCTGTCCTTTTGTTTTTTCAGAAGTCAAACCAGTAGCGTAAAAAGAAAAACTTCTGTTAAAGAATTCTCTAATCAAATAAGTTTTTCCAACTCTCCTTCTTCCATAGACAACCACAAATTCCGGACGTTTGGAAAGCAGACACTGCATAAGTCCATCTTTTTCATTATTTCTGCCAATAATTTTCATCTGGTCACCTCAAACACATAATTATCGCACATAAATCGCCGAATAAAGTGCATCGAATTGCATTTTGGCGATTTATATTTCTCAAACACATTATATATCGCCAATTAGTGATTATCAAGTTCTTTTTTATTATTTCCATAACGAAATACAAGATTGAATGCAATTAAATCCAAAGGGCGACCACTTGGCCGCCCTGCTACTATTCCCCTTAAAGGGAATACTTTTCCTCGTCATCCTCTTCTTCGACTTCATCATCATCGAATTCAGGGATATCCATGTCATCATCTTCGTCAGTTGGAATGCTGCTAAGATAATCATCCTCGTCCTCATTATAATCCATATCAGGATCTACGTCGGATTTTGCAGGCTTCTTATTCTTTGACTTAGTGATATAGAAGTAACCACCAGCAGCACCACCGATTACAAGTAATACGATAACAAACATACCGGAATTACTTTTCTTTTCAAGCTTCTCAATTTCAACCTCATGCTCTTCCGTTTCCTCTTCTGTCACATTCTCAACTACAGTTGCTATCCATCATACCTTATTCTTTCTACCAGCGTTTCCTTTTTCAGATTACTGCTTAAAACGCAGGAAAGTACAATCTGCAACAGACCGACCAAAAAAATCATAATAAAAATTGGTACGATTGGAACATGATA
>Ga0129315_1000298_pt1 | contig 48256 bp, 47 predicted proteins | sample Cm827metagenome_FD_94432 | JGI IMG/M metagenome (GOLD analysis project Ga0129315, IMG submission 94432) | Eastern black-and-white colobus group fecal microbial communities from Wisconsin, USA - Cm827 metagenome | ecosystem: Host-associated > Mammals > Digestive system > Large intestine > Fecal... | reverse complement strand
TTGAAGAATATGATAATTTTCCAGATACTCTTGCAAGTACTTCTCCCTCTTCAGTAACAACTCTATAAATATCCTTATATTGTACTGAAACTCTTCCTAAATAATAATTTTCATTATAAATACTTGCTTCATTTACGTATCCTTCATTTAATCCTAATTCTAGTAAGTTTTTATTATTCATTTTTCCTCCCGAAATTAAACATATTGGGAAGGATATTTATTACTATACTGAAGCCACCTTCCCCTTAACAACAATATAGTTTTTGTTTCTTCTTACTAAATCCATCATAAAACATCACATCCTTTCAGATAATTAATGGTTAATCTTGTAATTACCATCATATTTATTATATATTAATACTCATAATTTTCACACAATTTTATTAATATTTTTTCAATTACACCTCTAATTAATATATAATTAAAATACATATTAATTAACAATTGTATTAAATAGCATAATAACAATGTATTAGGATATTAAATGACTATAGATTATTACGGAATGATTATTAAAAGGAGAGCTATACATGGATAAAGAAACTACTTATGTTAAAGAATTATTAAATAAAGAAGAATTACTTAAAGCATTTCCAATAATGAAGCAGTTGAGAACACATTTAATTGAGGAAACATATTTAAACTTAATTCTAGATATGAAAAAAGAAGGCTATAAAATGTTTGCACTCTATGTAGACGAAGAAGTTGTTGCAGTTGCAGGGGTGATTAAACTTACAAACCTATACTATGGCAAACATGTATGGGTTAATGATTTAGTTACTGATATAAATAAAAGGTCAAATAAATACGGACAAAGCCTCCTATCATTTATTAATGAATGGGCAAAAGAAAATGGTTGTGATGTAGTTGCACTATCATCAGGATTACAGCGAGTAGAAGCACATAAGTTTTATGAACTCAAAATGGGATTTGATAAAACAAGTTATGTATTTAAAAAGCAGCTTTAATTTTTATAATTAATAGATGAGCTGCAAAATTTAAAACTATTTCAAATTAAAAGTTGATAAATAAATTTATCAACTTTTATACTTTATTCGTTAGGTATAACTTCACCACTTTCATCTAGTAAATATATTGCAAAAACTATATCAATTTTTAAAGGATCTTCTTCAACACTTTCACCATTATATACAATTCTTATTTTGTCTCCCTTTTCTAATTCTGGCAGACTATCAGTAGATACTGTATTTTTATTTACAATAATACTATTTGCATTAATAATATCTTTATCTGAATTAACATTTTCATTGTCTATTGGAACAACATTAATAATTTCTTCTGCTATATCATCTACAACTGCATTTATATAATTTTGTATTTTCTCACTTTCTACTTTACAATTGACACATCCTATCATTGATAAACTTAAATAGAAAATAAAAATCAAAAGAGCTACTCTTTTAAAAAGATATTTGTATTCTTTCATATTCTTAACTAAGATACTTAACATAAGAATTCTCCTTTTCCTTAAAAATATTATTTACCCCTAATAAACTGTGTATTATCTATATATTTATATTATGCTTACTTATATAAATATACAATTATAATTTACCTATTATACAAAATATACTCATTGTATGAAATTTTAAATATAACTTTAATTTTTCTAGGTACTTACTCTAGAAATTAATGTATAATTAAATTATACATTAATTTACAATTGTATTATATGTATTATTGTTTTTTTAGTTGGTGCTCTAATTAGTTGGAGTGCTGTCTATAAAGATAATTAAAATCAAAAATCTAATTAATAATAGTATTAAAAACTACTATATAAACAGGAATTTATTAATAATATAAGTTGTGGGGTAAAATATGAAAAGTAAAAAATCAACAATAATAATATTAATTTTAATTATAACTAATATTATTACAATAGGTTATTCAATAATATATCAAAATAATAAAATTAAATCATTAACAACGGATTTAACTATCACAGGAAATGAACTATCTGAAAATAAGAGTTTAGTTGAAAAAGAAAAATCTCTATACGAATTAAGAAATATACTTGATTCTAATTTATATTTTATTTTAAATTCAGCTATTAAAGGTGATTATATTAGTATCAAAGATAATTTAGCAGATGATGTTATAATTGAAAATGGTCATATAAAGGGTTCAAACTTTGATTTTACTATTCCTGAACAAAATATGTCTTTGAGACAAAGAATATATTATTTAGTGTCTGATACTGAATTTAGCAGTATATATGAAATATATGATTCGGGATACTTAAATGAACCAAAATATGATGATAGAATATACACACTTAATGTAAACTTTACTCAAGTTGATGGAAAGTGGAAATTAAACTTTATTAATATTGATGAATAATAATTTATTGCAATATTACTTAATTCAAAATGATAAATAAAGGATACCATTAAAGGTATCCTAAACTATTATCTCAAGCAAATTTTATATCATAATTAATTATTCATTCTGCATTGTGACACATCACTTCTATTTTTTTATTTGCCAGTAGCATCTTTTTGGTGAATAAATCTTTTCTTCCTTTTTAAGTTTATCCATTAACTTAGAAACTTCTTTTTTATCTATGCCTGTTTTTTCTGCAACTGCAGTGGCATTCATAGGCTCATCATTCTTTTCAAAACATTCTAATACAACGTTATAATTTTCCATAATTTCATCTCCTTTTTATTATGTTATATTAATTTTACATAATAATCTAAAATAATTTCAACTATTAATTAAAAATATTTATTTTCGTATTCTATAATTATATCTAACTTTCAACTAACTTATTTATTAATTGCTTAAATTAATAAATAAGTTACTGTCACGCTAAAAATTAGTGCATAGTTCCTTTTTAATAAAAAAATAAAGGAGCTATCTTTAACAGATTTTTTATCTGCTAATGCGATAGCCCCTTAGCTTTTAAAACTACTTTCAGTAGTTTTTACATTAATTATGCATTTTGTATTGTGCAACAGCACCTTTATTTTTATAAATTTAAAAATTCTTCAAATCTAGCTCTTACTTTATCTTCACCTAATATTTGCATAATAGTATAAAGATCTGGAGTGTTGCTTCTATGAGATAATGCTGCTCTTACAGCTCCAGCAACATCAGAAATCATTCCCTTAAAGGCTTCCGGATTAGCTTTGTATTCTTTTCTATTTGCACAATATCCAAGTTCTGCTCCAATAACCTTTAATTCTTCAAACCAAGCTTCTTGGCTTCCTGAATTAAAGTTAAACTTATCTTTATAAACCTTAATTACTTCCTTTGCATTTTCTAATGTTAAAGTCTTTGGAAGTTCAACATTTTCTGCTGTTTCCTTGTTGAATAATTCATCAAAGAAGTAATCAACCTTTCCTCTTACTTCATCCCATTTAGCAAAGTCTTTTCTTGGCTTTGGACCTTCTTTATCTATATTGAAGATTTCCTTAGACATTTTTTCATTTACAGTTACTAAGTCATACATTTCTTTATCGAAATCCTTAGCCCATTCAGTATATAATTCATAAACCTTATCTGCTTTTAGCTTACAAATAACTTCTTTACTTACATCATTTAATTTAACTATATCAAATAATGCGCCTGATTTACTCATCTTATCTAAAGCTATTTCAAACTCATGATAATCTACAGTAGGATTTTCTGCTCTCCAATCTTCAAAAGTAGAATTTATTATATTTAATAAATACTCGATAACTGATTGAACAGGGTATCCAACTTCTTTATAGTATGAAACTGCAGCTTCTGCATCTTTTCTTTTAGATAATTTTCTCTTAGAACCATTATCATTTTTCATTATTGTTGGAATATGAGCATAGTTTGGTCTTTCTAAACCTAATGTATCAAATAATTGAACATGTATTGGTAATGAAGATAACCATTCTTCTCCTCTTATAACATGAGTAGTTCTCATTAAAGCATCATCTATAGCATGAGCAAAGTGATAAGTTGGAAGTCCATCTCCCTTTATAATAACTATATCTTGATTATTTTCTGGGAAGTTTATGTCTCCCTTAATTAAATCATGGAATTCTACTCTATTTTCTATATTCCCAGGTGACTTAAATCTAATTATGTAAGCCTCTCCATTATTTATCTTTTCCATAGCTTCTTCAGCAGTTAAATTTCTATCCTTAGCATATTCTCCATAATATCCAGGAGTTATTTTAGCAGCAGTTTGTCTTTCTCTAAGTTCTGCTAATTCTTCTGGTGTATCAAAAGCTGGATAAGCTAATCCTTTTTTAATTAAATCTTTAGCAAAAGCTCTGTATATATCAGCTCTTTCACTTTGTCTATATGGACCATATTCTCCCTTTGAAGTATTATCTCCAGTCATACCTTCATTAAAGTCCATACCAAAGTTATGCATAGTTTCAATAGTGTCTTCTATAGCACCTTGAACTTCTCTTTTTTGGTCAGTATCTTCTATTCTTAAATAGAATACTCCGCCTGTTTGACTTGCTAATCTTTCATTAATTAAAGCAGCAAAAACTCCACCAATGTGTTGAAATCCAGTTGGTGATGGTGCATATCTTGTAACTACAGCACCTTCTTTTAAATTTCTCTTTGGATATTTTGCAATATAATCTTCTGGTGTTTTATCAATATTAGGGAATATTAATTCAGCTAATTTTTCTAAACTCATATCTATCTTCCTTCCGTTGTTTTAATTATATAAAAATAAAAAAGTACATCTATTAATTTTACTTATTCCGTCGCTTCGCTCCAAGTCATCGTAAACTTAATAGATGTACTTCAAAGCTTAAGGAAGGAATTTATAAAAAGTTATTCTCAGGGTAATCTTTTTATAAATTCCTAAAAATTAAAAAAGTCCTTCATCCTATAAATATTAGGACGAAAGACTAAATTTCCGCGTTACCACCTAAATTGATTAATTAAAAATTAATCCACTTAATCTCTTTAAGGGGAGAATCCCACAAACTTACTTACATTTATAAAATGCTTTTTCAGTTTATAGCTCCAGAGCTTCCTTCAATATAATCAAATTTTAAGCTTCCACCCTTGCCTAAATCTCTGTAAAATGACTTAATATCTACTTTTCTCTTTCATAGCTTTATATTCATAGTATATCATAAACATTATAACTATACATTTATAATTTGTAAATATTTTTATATTATTCATTTTCATAATCTATATTCTTAATATAAATTGTTTCTATAAAGACTATTTAACTCATCCTTTGGTATCAAAGCCTCAACTAAATAACCCATTATTATTACACCTGGTATATCAATAAAAAGTCTTGCTAAAGTAAATTTATATCCTAGTGATGAAAATTCAAAGATTAGTGTAGATATCTTAGTTACACACCATGCATTCATAAAAATAATTATATTACTAAATTTAACTCTCTTTTTTAAAAGTACCTTTGCAAAAGGAAAAGCTGCATACATAGGACCTGCTGCAATTGAGCCAATTAATATTGCAATAAAAATTCCTCTTATTCCTGAATTATCACCCATATACTTCATCATAGTTTCTCGTGGTATCCATACATCCATAAGACCAAGTATCACCATTATTGGAGGCACCACTTCAATCATTTGCTTAAAACTTGTAAAAGCTATGTTAAAGGACTTTGTACCTATTTCTTTATTAAAAATTGTTAAAATTATTGTAACTAAAATTAATATTATAAAAAAAAGATATCTTTTAATTAATACTTTTACCATATTCTCACCACCACTTCAACAAAAAATCCTACTATGATAGAAAAAGCAAAAGCTAATATATTCCTATAAATAGTTGCTCTTTTACCTATATATTTAGACTCTAATGGAACAGTAATTATTCCTATTAAAGTAAGGGTTGATATTAGAGTTGCAACTTGGGATATTCCTGCTCCACTCTTAAGGAGCATATCCCCAGTAGAAAAGGCTACAAAGGTAGGCATCATTGCAATGCTACCTAAAATTGCAGATAAAAAAACTCCACCTATTCCACTATTACTTCCTATAATTTTTGATATCATTTCAGGATTAAATATTGATAGTGTTATCCCTACTACTAAGATTATTCCTAAAAATTGAGGTAATATGTTTTCAATAGACTTCAAAGCCTTTACCAATGCCTTCTTAGTTTTTTCTTTATCTTTTTTATAAGATATTATAAGTAATATTGCTGTTAATATATAAAAAAATAAACCACTCATACTATTTCCTTAAATTATTAATTATCAATATTAATATATAATGATAGATTAATTAGGTGAATTTAGTTATTACCAGTTTAAATTATTAATTATAAAAATTTGCCTAAATTTGTATATATACATATACTATAGGTATAATTACTTATATAAGATAAGATAATTTAATACATTCTAATTAATAATATCTTAGATATATATTAAATAAATACAATTTAAATTAGTATTGGAGACTTTATTATGAAAAAAATATTTTTAATAATTTCTATTCTTTTATTATTGTTAATTTCCTTTATTATAAGTTATAGATACTTAGGCTTTAAGAATAATACTAAAAATCCAGATGGAGAAAATAATAATGATACAATTATTAATAATGATAATTCAAATTACACTTCTGTAGAGGATATACAATTAAAGAAAGCAAAAGAATTATTGTCTAATATGACCTTAGAAGAAAAAGTTGGACAAATGTTTTTAATTAGATGTAATAGAATTACTGCTCTTGAAGATATTAATAAATACAAGGTTGCTGGGTTTATATTATTTGATGAAAATATTCAAGAGGAAAGTAAAGAAAGCTTATCCGCTAAAATTAAATCTTATCAAGAAAATTCTTCTATCAATATGATTATAGCAATAGATGAAGAAGGTGGTATTGTTAATAGATTAAGCTGGTATCCTGAATTTAGAGCAGTTCCATTTTACTCACCACAAGATTTATATAATGAAGGTGGATATCCATTAATTATTAGTGATACCAAGGAAAAAGCAGAACTATTAACTTCTATTGGCATTAATATGAACTTAGCTCCAGTTTGTGATATTTCAACTGATCCTAATGATTATATTTATCCAAGAACCTTCGGAAAAAATGCTGAAGAAACAGCTACTTATGTAAAAACTGTAGTAGAAACCATGAAAGAAAATAAGATAGGTTCTACTTTAAAACATTTTCCTGGCTATGGTAGCAACTTAGACACCCATTCTGGCATTTCTGTTGATAACAGAAGTTATGATAACTTTGTTAATAATGATTTTATTCCTTTTAAATCTGGAATAGATGCTGGTGCTGATAGCATTTTAGTATCTCATAATATTATAAGTTCTATTGATGAGAATCTTCCTGCTTCTCTATCAAAAAATGTTCATGATATTATTAGAAATAATTTAGGTTTTAATGGAGTAATAATGACAGATGATTTACAAATGAGTGCAATTAAAGAATATATAGGAGAAGTTAATTCTGCAATTTTTGCAGTAAATGCTGGAAATGACTTGATTATATCTTCAGATTATAATATTCAAATTCCAACTGTAATTGAAGCTGTAAAAAATGGAGATATAAAAGAAGAAGTTATTGATAGTGCTGTTTTAAGAGTATTAAAACTAAAATTAAACCTAGGAATTATATAAATTTTTAGCGTCAAGCAATAAGTAAGTTGTTATCCTCTTCTATTACACTGATGTTCATTTCTGTATATAAACAAAGTAATGATGTTTAACGTGATTGTAACACTGATAAGTATTAATGTCACAAACACTAAAGCATTGGTAGTATCCATAAGAGCAGACCAATCTGAAATATTAACTAAATGATTGTTATAGATAATCTGAAAGAATACTGAAATAGAACACAGACTTAAACTTGTTACTGAAAATGCTACCCAATTTCTATGTTTTGATTTATTGTATTGGGTAATATTAATAATAGGAAGTATCCAAGCAATTAAGCCAAGTATTAAACTAGCTGGATTAAGTAAAATAATCATCACATTCTCCTTTTTTAACTTAATTTATAAATTATATATATAAATTAAGTTTTTTACTTTATTATTTGATAGGCTGACGAAGAATCAGCCTATCTCTTTTTCTATGACAAATAAATATTTTCATTTTAATGCTTCATTATTAAAATAGTTATATTCATACCAATGTTCAGTTTCAACTTTTTGTTTAATCCAACGACGATAGTTTGTAATATCAACTATGCCCTTTTCCTTCCCTTCATTAATAGCATTCTTTGCATCTAAAGATAGAGTTGAGATATACCATAAATCTATCTCTTCTCTTTGATTTATAAGTTTTATATTTTCCTTTGCTATAAAATTATCTATATTACAATAATTTAAAGCAAGATATATTACCATAGCTGTTATAGTAATTGGTTTGAATAATGTCTTTTCCATCCATATAAATATTAAAAGGAATATAAGTGATATACATAAAAAGAATGTGAAGGCTTGAACTAAAATCCTAAGTCTTGTATATCCAAACTCTCCAATATATAAATTCATCTTATATATTGCAGCTATCCCCATATTTATAGTTAAAACTGTAATTATGCTATAAACAGTATTTAAAAGATTATTTATTTTTGATGTATTAACAATGGTTTTTAATTTAATGGAAATTATCATTATAAGATTTATTGCCACTAAAAATACCAATTGGAAGAAGCCGCTTCTTGCATAGTGTGAATAACTAACTCCTGCTGGCAGTTCTTTATTTAAATATAAATAAGAAACTTGTATCTTTGTAAACACTAAATATACTAAAATAATTGAAACTAAAACTGTAATTATTGTAGTGGAATTAAAAGTCCTCTTAAGGCTTTTATTATTAACTTTTTTAACCTTAGTAGATGATAATGTATAATTTAATCCATAAACTAAAAACATCACAGCTACTGCTACTATAACTCTAACAATGAAATCAAAAACATTTTCTATATTAATATACTCCCAAATATTAGATAAATAATAACTGAATACCTCATCTGCTCCTGAAAGTAACATTAATAAAACTATAACTAAAGGTATAGAAATTAATATTCCTTTTAATATATTTTTTGAATACTTACTTCTATTTTCTTTATGGGAATTACCAAATCTCTCTTTTACTTCAACTGAAAGCTTTGAAGTATTTTCTATAGATTTCCCAACTATTAATTCTAAGAAAGCAGCTATAAATGTAACTAGTTTAAATGGTATGTTATCATAAGTTAACAATAAAAATCCCGAGAATAGGCTAATTGGAATAGCAATTATATTTAAAGTTCTAAAGAATTCATTTGTAAATATAGCATAGGTTATAGAAAGAATTATGCTTGAAATAACAAAAAAGAATCCTAAAACACTCTTATTTTTAATACCTACAATATTTATAAATAAAATGCACATTAAAACAATTATAATTGGAACTGAAATCCCTAAGTAATTAAATGCAAATATTGAAAATAAAGCTCCTATAAGTAATGATAAAACAATAAGATTTAAAGCTTTCTTATTATTCATTCTTCCATTTTCTAATTCCATAAATTTATTACTTAAATAAGATTTAGTGTTAATACTATAAGCCTTTGATAATGATTCAACTGCTAAGGATCTATAATTAATTAAATTGCATTTTCTAACCACATTTGATAATAATTCTTCTTCAAATTTATTAATGTTATTTATAAACCTACAATCTTCAAATACTATATCCTCATTTAGTAATTTAACTTCACTATTAGTTGCATCTATAAAAACTAAACTAACATTGTAATTATTAAGTTTAAAATTTTTCTCATGTCTTATTAACTTTGATAACCCTACTTCTACATTATCTTTAGTCCATCTCTCAACACACTTTTCTGGAGTTTCATTATCTTGAATTACTATTATTGGCAATCTATTAGTATTTCTCTTCAATAAAAGTAACTTTTCTTCCTTCATTAAGACTAATGATACTACATTGACCATATTATCCCTCCTATATTTATTCATCTACATATTCCAATATATCTCCTGGTTGACAATTAAGTTCTCTACAAATAGCTTCTAAAGTTGAAAATCTTATTGCCTTTGCCTTATTATTTTTCAATATAGAAAGATTTGCGTTGGTAATGCCAACTCTTTCTGCTAACTCATTTAAAGAAATTTTTCTCTTCGCCATCATAACATCTAAATTTACTACTATTCCCATGTTATTCTCCTTATCATATAGTTAAATCATTTTCTTCTTTAAAAGATACAGCTTTGTCAAATACCTTTGCTAGAATATAAATAAAGGCAGCTGCAAATAAAAATATAAATACCTCCATATCAGTATGTATTCCCATATTATCTACATAAATAAATTTAAATTCCTTAAAGTTAGAATTTATAAATAAATTTATTAAATAACATATTGATATTATTAAACATGCTACAGATATTTTTTTAAAAGCTATTGCATTAGACCTAACAAAGGGATCTCCCTTTATTAATGTACTAATTATTCCTTTTAGCATAAAAACTATATAAAATAAACTACTTATTCCTACAACTAGTAATAATATTATTAGTCCCTTGTCAATTATTACATCTTCTATCCCTTTTTCTATAAAAGTATTGTAAAAAAGTATTCCTGTAAGGATAATACCAAAAACAATTGTAATACTAAGAATAATTGATAATACACTAGATAACTTTTTTTCATTGTTCATTTCCATATAATACCTCCACCTTTTAAATATATCTTAGCACCTCTAGTAATCTTTTTCAAGATATTTTTATCGTTAAACGATATTTTTTTATTAATAAAAAATCTTTAAAAAAGAAAAGCCATAGAACTATAAAAGTCCATGGCTTTTCTTTTATAATATTTACATATTATTTCCCTTCAGAAAGGTTATATATTTTTTTCTCTCTAGATACTAAAGCTTTTACAAAATCAGTTGCAGGATTATTTAATATTTCCTTTGGTTCTGAATATTGCTCTATCTTACCACTATCCATTACAAGAACCTTAGTTCCTAAATTAATTGCTTCTGAAATATTGTGAGTAACAAATACTATAGTAATTCCAGTTTTATTATGAATATTTCTAATTTCATCTTGTAGTTGCCCTCTTGTAATTTCATCTATTGCTCCAAAAGGTTCATCCATTAAAAGGATATCTGGTGATGCAGCTAAAGCTCTAGCTATTCCAACTCTTTGTTGTTGTCCACCTGAAAGCTCATCTGGATACCTTTCTAGCATATCTTCATCTAATCCTACTATATCCATCCATTTTCTAACTGCCTTCTTAGTCTTGTCCCTATCTTTTTTATTTAATAAATTTGGAACATAGGCTATGTTTTCTTCTACAGTCATATGAGGAAATAATACACTTCCTTGAATAGAATAACCTATATTTCTACGAAGATTAATTATATCTTCCTCTTCTATATTTTTATTCTTAATAAAGATCTTTCCTTCTTCAGGTTTTATTAATCCATTAATCATTTTTAATATAGTGGTTTTCCCACATCCAGAACTACCAATTATAGTTAGAAATTCCCCCTTATTAATAGATAGATTAAAATCTTTTATTATTGTTTTTTCTCCATAACTTTTCTTTATATTTTCAAATCTTATTACCTCTTCCATATGATAACCTCCTATTCTATAATTCCTTTTTCCAAAATAAATTCTTCAGCCACATCCTCTGGAGATTTTCCTTCTGTTTCAACTTGATAATTAAGATTTGCCATGGTTTTATCATCTAATATTCCATCTAAAGTATTTAATACATTATTTAATTCTGGATAGGTATCTAATACTTCTGTTCTTACTACCATTACAGCCATTGCAGAAGAGAAGAACTGCTTATCATCTTCAAGAACCACAACATCTGATACAGAAAGTTGTCCATCTGTTGTAAAAATATTAATTACATCAACTTTCCCTTCATTTATTGCTGAATACTTTAGACCTATATCTAAATCAACTGTCTTCTTAAAATTAAATCCATAGGTTTTAGCAAAGCTATCATATCCATCTGGTCTTTCATAAAAATCATATTCAGCACCAAAGGTAAGTTCATCAGATACTTTTGCTAAATCAGAATATGTTTTTAAATTATACTTTTCAGCTATTTCTCTTTTAACTGCTAATCCATAAGAATCATTAAATCCAAAGTGTCCAGTCCAAGTAAAATTATACTTTTCTAAATACTCTTTCTTTAATTCTTCATACATTGATTCATCATAAACGCCCTCATGTTTTAGCACCATGTTCCATCCAGTTGAAGTATACTCTGGATACATATCAAATTCTTTACTTTCCATTCCAGGCATAATATTTGATGTTCCTCCTCCTACACCTTGGATTATATTCACACTTAAATCAGTTTTATCTTCTATTACTTGTTTCAAAATTGATCCTAAAATGTATTGTTCAGTCATAGGCTTAGTTGCTATATTTATTACTTTTGTATCTTTTCTACTATAAAATACTTTACCAAATAAAAAAGTAATAAATACAATTAATATTCCTATAGCCACTACTTTTAGTCCTTTGTTTTTTCTAATATTTTTCTTAGAAATCTTACTTATTATACTTAAAACTAAATCTACCACTATTGCCAATATAGCTATAAGTAAACTTCCTGCTATAGTCAAAGCAGCGTTATTTGTAGTTATACCTCTATAAATGGCAACCCCAAGTCCCCCTGCTCCTATAAAGGAAGAAATACCAGCTAATGCAATAGTCATTGTTGCCATACTACGTAATCCTGACATTATAACAGGCATTGCTAATGGAATCTTAATTTTATATAACATTTGAAAATTAGTACTTCCCATTCCTTCAGCTGCTTCTAATACTCTTTTATCTATATTAGTTATTCCAGTATATGTATTACGTACCATGGGTAATAAAGCATAAACACTTAAGGCTATAACTGCTGTTGTGTTACCTATACCTGAAAATGGAATTAGAAATCCTAATAATGATATTGATGGAATTGTATAAATGAAATTTATAACTCCAAGCACAAACTTTGAACTTTTTTCATACTCACTAATTAGAATACCTAATATTAATCCTAAAATTGTTGCAATAATTATTGATATAATTGATATCTCTAAATGTTCAAGCAAAAGATTCACAAAAAATTCTTTCTTATCAACTAATTGAAAAATAACCTCTTTAATCATCTTTATTTACGCTCCTTTCCTCAACTGTATAATCAGTTGCAAATCTAATATATATTTTTATATTCACTATACTACCTCGTTTCTTAATTAGGAAATTATTCTTTAATTTTTTAAATTTTCCTTTCTTATAATCTTATACCTTTTATTCCAATTTGTTAAGTCCACAATTCCAAGTATCTAATTTCATAAATTATATTAATAATAAAAAAACAAAAGAACGCCCCAACTTTAAAGACGTTCAATTATTTAATATTTTCATTATTTAATTATTTCATCTCGATTTTGCGCCTAGAAAAAGAGAAGCTTAATTATTTCATTAACTCAGCTTGCCTGAGTTATCTCCTTAATTCTACATTCTACATTTTACATTCTTCATTTGCGCAGCACTCTATCTAACTATTTTCTTTACCAATGCTCCTATTCCAATTCCCATCATTAACACACCAATTAGCATTTCTATATTACTAAGCATATAAGATCTTGGAGATGGTTGTGCTTCATTAAGACCAACACCAGCAAACATACCAACACTTAAATTTAAGGATTCATTATAATCTGTTAGCATTTGTCTTAAGCTATAAAACTTTCCTAAACTATCATAGGCTATTATTTCTTCATTTACCTTCATTCCAAAGATTAAATACAATATTGAAAACAATATAATAACAAATAATGAAAAATAAACTGCATACATAGGTCTTTCTCCATATCCACAACTTACAAGGCCAAGAGTTGATGCAATTTTAGGCATAGGTTTTAAGGTTTTCCTTTGAACTTTTCTACATAAAAAATAATATTCCCCAAAATTATTTTTCAAATTATTATCATTAAATTTATCAGCTATATTTTCATATACTGTATATATTCCCTCATATTCGTCTCTATTTCTTTTTCTAAATTTTATCTTATCTATAAAGGTTTTTTCATCTAGCTTTGTTTTATATTTATCTCTAAACTCTAAGTCTTCAATATAGGTACTTACAATTTTTGTTCCTGAAAGATTAGTATCAGAAATAATAATCATTTCTAATGTTGAATCATATATAATTCCATTGCTCATATCACTTAATTCAAAATTAGTATTTTTTAAAATACACTTATTAAAAATAATAAACTCTAAAGTGCAATTGATAAACTTTGCATATATGTTACAGTGATTAAATTCACAGGAAAAATTATCTTCTTTATTTAAATTAGGTGTATCTTCTTTATCCTGCTTAACAAAAATACAATCCTGAAAAACTACTCCTCCACCCATTAGTTCACATTCTTCAAAATAACAACCAATAAATTTGCAGTTTGTAAACTTTATATTAGAAAATCTACATTTTATAAACTTAGCACAGATAATATCAGCATCCTTAACTTCTTGAAATTCATCTTCTTTTTTAGGATGTCCTCCACCTATAACCAAGTTATTATGCTCCTTAAAACTATATCTTTCATTTGGGTTATATTCACTGTATACATCTTTACTATTTGATAATTTTTCAAATACCCTTATATTATTATTAATTCGTTTTTTTAATTGAGTTTTTGCTGCAGCAATTTCTTCTTTAAAGTTAATATAGGCCATAATCTTTCTCCTTAGATTTTTAATACCTATATTTTCCCCAAAAATTCATTATAAATTCCATGCTTCCTTTAATAATTTTATTGCTTCTTCTATTTCATTGTATTTTAAATTAGCATAACCTAAAAAGACAGTTTTACTTTCTTCAACATCCTTCAAATATGATTTTGATAATCCTAATATCATTACACCTTTTTCTTCTGCAGCTTTAATAAGTTCTTTTTCATCCATTCCATTATTCACCTTTAATAATAAGTGTAGTCCAGAATTAGTTCCTATAATCTCTGTGTTTTTAAGATGCATCTTTATTAAAGAAACTAAATACTCTCTCTTTTTTCTATATATATTTCTCATCTTATTTAAATGTCTTTCAAAGTATCCCTCTTCTATAAATCTCACTAAAGCTTGTTGAGCACTTCTAGATACAGTGCAAGCTAAGAAGCTAAAATCTTTTCTATATATTTTCATAAGTTCATCTGGTAAAACCATATACGCTATTCTTTCAGAAGGTGAAAAGCACTTTGAAAACGTACCTAAATAAATAACCTTACCTTTGTTATCTAGACTCTGTAATGCTGGTATTGGTTTCCCTTCAAATCTAAATTCACTATCATAATCATCTTCTATTATATATCTTTCTTTACTTTCATTAGCCCAATTTAAAATTTGAATTCTTCTATTAATAGGCATAATTATTCCTGTAGGAAATTGGTGAGATGGAGTAATATGTATTACTTCTGAATTACTTTCCCTTAATCTATCAACATTAACTCCTTGATTATCTATTGGTATAGGAATTGGATTAACTCCATTTATTTTTAGTATCTTCTTAATTTTGTAATAACCAGGTTCCTCTACTGAAAATCTCTTATTCCTTCCTAATATGTTTATAATTATTTGAATTAAATATTCAGTTCCAGCTCCTATTATTATGTTATCTATATTGGAGTTAACTCCTCTAGAGAATCTTAAGTAATTATTTATAGCTTTCCTTAAATTTCTATCTCCTTGAGAGTGGCCAATTTGTAATAGTTCATTATTATCTTCTGTTAATACTTCTTTATATATCCTTCTCCATATTGTATATGGAAAGCCCTCAATATCAACTCTACTTGAATAAAATTCATATTTATAAGGCTTTTTCTTACTTGATTTTTCATTAATATATTCTTTTTTACTTTTAATATTTATTACTTCTTGAAGTTCAGAAACATAGTATCCCTTTCTAGGCAAAGATATTATATAACCTTCTGTTATTAGTTGGTCATAAGCTGATTCTACTGTATTTTGACTAATCTCTAAATACTTAGATAGTTTTCTTTTGGAAGGCAGTTTACTATTAGATGTCATTTTGCCAATCTGTATTTCATTCTTTATAAAATCATACAATTGTATATATAAAGGAATATCACTATCATTATTTAAGTTTATAGTTAAACTATCCATTTTATCTCCTATCTGACCTCATTAAATTTATCAAAACTGGTACTTATCAAAGTTTCAGTTTATGTATATAATATTATCAGTGGTATTAATAATATGTCAATTATAGTAAGGAGTTTTATTATGAATTTGTTACATCCAATTTGGGCAGAAATTGATTTGAATAATTTAATAAATAATATAGATGAAATAACTAAAAAATCTAATAACAGTGAAATAATAGGAGTAGTAAAGGCCAATGCTTATGGTCATGGTGCTGTGGAAGTATCTAAGACTTTGCTAAGCTGCAATATAAAAAAACTAGCTGTAGCTAATATTGTAGAAGCAATAGAGCTTAGAGAAAATGATATTGATGCTCCAATTATGCTTCTTGGAATCAGTGAAGATTATGCTATTGATCAATTAATTGATTATAATGTTGAACCTACAGTTTCAACTCTTCACTTTGCAAAAAATCTTAATGAAGCTGCAAGAAAAAAGAATAAAACAATAAATATCCATATAGCTTTAGATTCAGGAATGGGTAGAATAGGATTTAAAGATACTTCAAAAGATATAGATGATATAGTAGTTATTTCTAATTTAAGTAACTTAAAGATAGATAGTATTTTTTCTCACTTTTCTACAGCTGATTCTATTGATAAAAGCTATTCTAATAGCCAAATTGATATATATAATTCGATAATAGCTAAACTAAAAGAAAAAGGAGTTAATATTAGTAAAAGGAATCTTTCTAATAGTGCTGCAATAATTGATATTCCTGAAAGTCATTATGATTATGTTAGACCTGGAATAATACAATATGGTTATTATCCTTCTGATGAAGTTAATAAAAATAATATTAATATAAAGCCAGTATTAACTTGGAAAACTAGGATAGTTCATATTAAAGAAGTAGAAGAAAATGAATATATAGGATATGGAAAAACTTATAAAACAAGTAAAAAAACCTTAATAGCTACTTTACCAGTTGGCTATGCTGATGGTTATTCTAGAGGGCTTTCTAATAAAGGAAGTGTAATAATAAAAGGTAAACTAGCTCCTATTATAGGAAATGTCTGCATGGATCAATTTATGGTGGATGTAACAGATATAGAAAATGTAAAATCAGGAGATGAGGTTATACTTCTAGGTAGTGACGGTGAAGTAAAGTTTGATGCTGAAGATATGGCTAATATATTAAATACAATTAGTTATGAAGTTCTTTGTTTAATAGGAAGAAGAGCTCCTAGAGTATATATTAAAGATAATGAAGTACTAGGTATAAGATACCTAATGTAAATTTTTTAATTTACATTAGGTGTCTTTTACCATTATAAGTACTTCTTTTTTCTAAAATAAATAATTTGTATTAATATTAATATTAAAGTAATACCCATAGAAATTGTAAATCCATTTTCACTTTTTATTAATGGCATAGTCAAAAAATTCATTCCAAATATACCTGATATTATATTTAATGGTAATGGTAAAACAGTAATTATAGTAAGTAATTGCATAGTTTTATTCATCTTGTTTGAAAGTTCAGAATTAAAAATATCTAGGCAGGAAAAAACAGATGATTCAATATTCTCTACTAATCCTAAGGTAGTATCTAAAACTAATAAGACTTTATCAAATAAATCTAAATTACTAAATTCATCATCTAAATAAGTTATGATAAACTTATAACTAGTAATAAATCTCTTTATTAAAGATACTGATTTTTTTACCTTTAATATTTCTTTATTATTAGTTTCTCCATAATTAACTGCTCTTTGAAATAAGTTGTCCACTTTTTGTTCTATTCTTAATAATTCTTCATTATATGAATAGGCCAAATACTGAAATAAAAATAAGCAAATCATATACTTATTTGCTTTATTATTTAAGGACATCTTTTCTTTTAAAAAATTGATAAAATCCTCGCTATAATAATTTAAAGTAAATTTATCTTTCTCAATTGTACCTTCAATAAATATTTTTTCTTTCCCAGATAAAATTGGTATTTTCAAAGAAATCTTATTTTTATTTTCAATTACCACTTCCTTATGAACATTTATTATTCCCTTTTCATCAATCTTCTTTTTATTATGTGATTCACATATGTATCCAACCACATCTGATAAGTTTTCATTATGGTCTTCATTAGTAATAATATCTCCATTAGATAAAATAAAAGCTTTCATATATTCTCACCTCATTTATTTCTTATTTTTTTATATTATATACAATAAAATATTACTATACAATGTACAATAAAAATAGATACTGTAAAAACAGCCTCCTATTAAATCTCTATACTAACTTAACATTATATTTCTTTAACCAATTATTTATTTGAATTAAATAAGCTATCATTTGTGGACCTGTCATTAATTGTCCATACCAAGGTGTTTTATAAGAAGCTCCCTTAGTATCAATAATTTCCTTTACCTTAGTTTTATCTATAAGATTTAATATTGGTGAAGTGTTGTCATTAATAACTTCATTCATTATATTACAAACTAAATCAGTATAAACTGGATTATGAGTTTTGGGATAAGGACTCTTTTTTCTATAAATAATATCTTCTGGCAAAATTCCTTCTAATGACTTTCTTAGTAAGCCCTTTTCTCTTCCATTAAGTAATTTTATATTTGATGGAATATTAAATGCATATTCTACTATTTTATAATCTGCAAATGGCACTCTTACTTCTAAGCTATTTGCCATACTCATTCTGTCTTTTCTATTTAATAAATTTACCATAAACCATCTTAAATTCAAGTAAAATAACTCTCTCATCCTATATTCTAATTTGCTTTCTCCATCTAAATGAGGAACTTCTTTTAATGTATCCATATAGGCACTTTGGGCTACTTCTTCAATCTTTAAGTTTTTTAATTCAGGACTTAAAATTCCCTTTCTTTCACCTATAAATCTTGACCATGGAAAAGTATTTGCATTTATCATATCCTCATTAGTAAACCATGGATAACCTCCAAATAATTCATCAGCACATTCACCAGATAGTGCTATTACAAAATCTTTCTTTACCTCTTTACAAAACAAGTAAAGAGATGAATCTACATCAGCCATACCTGGTAAATCTCTACCAATTAAAGCATCATCTAGCGCTTTAACTAAATCAGTATGATTCAATACTACAGTTCTATGATCACTTCCTATATATTTTGACATATATTCTGCATAATATTGATCTGATGTTGGTTGAAACAATGATGATTTAAAGAACTTTTCATTATCCTCATAATCTATAGAATAAGTAGTTAATACCTTATTTTTCTTTTTATACTCTTCTGCTGCTATTGCAGAAATTACTGAAGAATCTAAACCTCCAGATAAAAATGTACAAAGAGGTACATCACCTACTAGTTGCCTTTTTATAGCATCAGTAAGAAGTTCTCTTACATGCTCAATAGCTTCTTCTTCATTTTCATTAAATTCTTCTGCTTTAAGCTCCCAATACATATCCTTCTTTAATCCAAATTCATCTACTATTAAATATTCTCCAGGCTTAACTTCATTAATATCCTTATATACAGTTGTTCCAGGTATAACAGCTGGTCCCAATGCAAATAATTCTGTTAATCCATCTTTATCTACAACTGGTTCTACATAAGGATGTTTAAATAAACTTTTTATTTCTGATCCAAAAATAAAAATATTATTCTTTATACTATAAAATAATGGTTTTACTCCCATAGCATCTCTTGCTAAAACAACTCTTCTTTTTTCTTCATCATAAATAGCAAAAGCAAATATTCCATTAAACTTAGATATAGCGTTTATTCCCCATCTTATATATGATAAAAGTAATACCTCTGTATCAGAGTATCCTTCAAATTTATAACCATCCTTTAATAATTCTTTTCTAAGGTCTTCAGTATTATATAACTCTCCATTATATATAAGAACATAATCTTTACCGTTAACAGACCTTTTCATAGGTTGACCTCCACCTTCTGGATCAACTACTATAAGCCTTCTATGTCCTAGCATAACATTATTAGAAACGTACATTCCTCCAGAATTAGGGCCTCTATTTATTAAAGTATCTGTCATATTCTTTAATATATTATTTTCATCTTTTATATTCTTTTTAAAGTTAATAAACCCTGTTATTCCACACATAATCATCCTTCTTTCTTCTTTGCTTATATTTATAGTTATATGACTATGTTTTGATATTAGTGATTTAAAAATACTTAAAAATAATATAAAAAAGAGCTGTTTAAAACAGCTCAAAATTTAAAATCTAATATAAATAATTATTTTTCAAGTATAAATTTCTCTATTGCCTTAGCAACTCCATCATTATCATTACTATCAGTTATATAATCTGCTGCTTCCTTTACTTCATCAAAAGCATTTGCCATAGCAACTCCTAATCCTGCATATTCAATCATATGTAAATCATTACCTGCATCACCTAATGTCATGACTTCTTCTCTTTTTATCCCTAAATACTTGGCTAGCATTTCAACTCCAACACCCTTATTAACCTCTTTATTTAAGAATTCTAAGAAGAAAGGTGTACTTCTAACTACTGTATATTTTTCATATACTTCTTTAGGAAGCTTTTCCATAGCTGGCCCTAAAATCTCTGGCTCATCAATCATCATAATTTTTATAATGACTTCATCATCTGAAATATTATCTATATTCATTTCATGAATTTCTATATTATTTATTTCAGCTTCCACCTCTGTATATTTGCTATTTTTAGGAGTTATTAATCCCTTTTCTTCTGAAAAAGCATGAATATTTACTCCTAATTCATTACTTAACTTTCTTAAATAGTGTAAATCTTCTCCCTTTAATGCTATCTTGGCAACAGCTTCCTTACTTTTTGTTTTTTGAATTAAAGCCCCATTGTAACTTAAAACATAATCCTTTTCTGAATACATATCTAATTCTTCTAAATATCTTGATACTCCTTCTATTGGTCTACCTGTTGCTAAAACTACTGTTACGCCCTTTTCTCTGGCTGATTGAATGGCTTTTTTAGTTCTTTCGGATATAGTTTTATCTTCCTTAAGTAAAGTACCATCCATATCAATAGCTACTAATTTATACATTATAATCCTCCGTAAATGTGAAATTTAATTAGATTATAGCATATATTCATTTGTTATTGTATTTATTATTTATTTATTATAATTATTTATCAAATTCAATATAGGATTTTAAAACATTATTAAATCCATCTCTTGCAAGAACAGAAAATAAAATTCCAGTTACCTCATAACTTGATGTAATACAAGGATCTTTCCTAATTAGTAATATTGTCTTTTTGATATCTTCTGCTAGTATTTTTAAGTCAGATGAGTTTAAGAATGAGCCGCTATCTTTTGCTGCATTCTCTATACTAGTTTTTATTTTATTAATATTAAATTCTTCTAGTCTCCCATCTTTTTTTATTATTTTCATATTAATCACTCCCCTATATTATATTTATCCTTAAATATTTATTTTATTAAAATATGTTTTATATATTATTAAACTTCATCATAAGTATTATGTGCTAAAGCCTTATTTATATTTTAAAAAATAATCTAAATTTATAAAATAAATATAAAACTCCCTTTTCTATAATTATACAAATATATAAATTATTACTCAAGAATATTAAATATGTATTTGAATTTCTCAATAATAAAATGCTCCATTTATAGTAGACAGTTTAATTGTACTGTAGCTATAAACGGAGCATATCTAGTTATTATTTTTTAGCTTTACTTAGTTTTGCAACCTTACCTTTTACTTTTATTTCTTTATACTTCTTCAACAAATTATTTCCTTTTCCATTTAAAATATCTACAAAGGAAAAACCATCTTGTACATCAATAATACCAATATCCTCACCTGTTAATTCCTCTAAATTACTTAAGGCTCCTAGTATATCAATATTTCTTACTTTTTTCTTTTTACCTGCACCTACATAGATTTTAGTAACTTCGCTATGTATTGATTTCTTCTTGGCTGTATTATGTCCATAATCATCCTTTTGGCTTTCAAAGAAATTCTTTCTTCCTGAAATTACTTCATCATAAGCTGGTATCTTTATTTCTTCTATATTGTATCCTATATATTCTTCAATATCCTCTAAAAATCTTTTTTCTCCCATAGAAGTTAAAGTTATGGCTAAACCATTCTTTTCACCTCTACCACTTCTACCTATTCTATGTACATAGCTTTCCTTTTCCATAGGAACTTCATAATTAAATACATTAGTTATATGATTTATATGAATTCCTCTTGCGGCAATATCAGTAGCTATTAACACCTTAAATTCCTTATTTTTAAAGCTCTCCATAACCTTTAATCTTTGTTTTTGATCCATATCTCCATGTAATTCATCAACTTTGATTTTTTCTTTTCTTAATAAAGAACTTAATTTCTTTACAGAATCTTTAGTATTGCAAAATACTATTGAACTTTCATCTGAATAAGCATAAAGTAGCTTTAATAAAGTTTTAAATTTTTCTTCCCTGCTAGAAATAATAAATCTTTCACTTATTTTCTCTCTATTAAAGACCTTAGATTTGACCTCTAAAACTTTTGGATTCCTCATATACTTTGAGTATAATCCTTCTATTTCATTTGGAATTGTTGCTGAAAAAAGTGCAGTATTTTTGTTTTTAGGTAGCTTATTTAATATTTCAGCTATCTGATCTACAAAGCCCATATTAAGCATTTTATCAGCTTCATCAATAATTACATATTCTATTTTACTTGTATCTAAATTCCCTCTTTGTATATGATCTATTACTCTACCTGGAGTTCCAGAAACTATATGAACTCTTTGCTTTAATTCTCTAACTTGATCATTAAAGGGCTGCTTACCAAAAATGGCTGCACATCTTATTTTCTTTAATCTTCCTATATTGGAAATATCCTCTTTTACTTGCATTGCTAATTCCCTTGTTGGAACTAAAACTAATGCCTTAACTATATTTTCTTCTTCATTAATAAGCTCACAAAGTGGAATTCCAAAACTTGCAGTTTTACCACTACCTGTTTGAGATTTTACAACTATATCATTTTTATTTAATATTTCTGGGATTACTTCCTTTTGAACTTCTGATGGCTTTTCAAAGCCTAAATTATTTAAAGCTTTTAAAATTTCTTCTCTTAATCCCATATCTTCAAATTTATCTATATTCATTAATTTACCTCTTTCTTATAACATATTGAATAACTTTATTTATTTTAACTTAGTATTATGTTATGTACAAGTAAGTCATAGTAAATTAAGTTTAGTTCAAATAATTATATTTCTATATTAAAATTATTTAATTCTTCTTTTAGTTCTTTAGCACCTTTAAATAAAATAGTTTTTATACCTAATTTATCAGCGCCTTCAATATTTGCTTTCATATCATCAACAAAAATAGTTTCACTTGGATTTAAATTATATTTTTCTAAAATTAATTTATAAATATCTGATTCAGGTTTTAGTAGCTTTTCCATATAAGATACTACTCCACCATCAAACAACTCAAAAAATTTATTTTTCTTTGTTACTTCTCCAAAAGCTAATTCATGAAAATTTGATAAATAATATATATTATAACCTTTTTCCTTTAATGAACTTAATATTTCTACAGTATCTCCTATAGGTTTTAATAAATCATACCAATTTTCAAAGGCTAAATTAATTTCATCTTTGTAAATACTATTTCTATTTATTATATTATTAATTGCTTCTTTTTCAGTTATTGTACCTCTATCTAACATTATCCATTCTTCACTATTGAAAATAGCTTTAAAAACTTCATCTACTTTTTCATCTGAAATTTTGCTTTTTAAATAATCTCTAGGATTAAAATCTAACAAAACATTTCCTAAATCAAAAATTACATTCTTATACATAATACCCTCCATGAAAATTATAAAAAGCAGTAGATATCTTTTAGCTTTTATCTACTGCTAAAAATCAATATCTATTTATTTGGGATTGCAATATTCTAATACCTTCAAAGGTCTCATCATTTCATGATCTTCATGTTCTAAGAAATGACAATGCCAAACATAATTTCCTGCATAGCCTTTGAACTGCATAATAATTCTAGTAACTTTTCCTGGTTCTGAATCTATAGTATCTTTAAAACCTCTTTCATAATCTTTAGGCGGTTCCTTTTCTCCTGTAAAAACTATTTTCCCAGTATCATTATAAGCTTCAACATCAAAAGCTCTTCTCCATAGAAGCTTAAATTGTACCAAATGAATATGAACAGGGTGTGCTACTGGCATAGGGTTTATTAGATTCCATATTTCTACTGAATCAAATCCAACCTTTTCTGTTGTAGGATCACTCCATGTTTTTTCATCTATAAGAAGCATAGGTCTTCCAAAATGATCTGTTTTTGCACCAAAAGTTAATCTCCTGCTTTTACTTACAGAATCTATATTAGGTCCATGATCAACTCTTAACATTTCTGGAATTGCACTATCATCTTTTCCTTCTAAATCTTTTATCACATTAAATCTCATAATCATATTAGTTCCTGGACTAGGTGAATTTGTATCATCATTCATTAAAATAATTTTTTGACCTTTATATTTCGAAAAATCAATAATTAAATCAATTCTTTCTGCTGGCATAAGTTTAAAACTAGATAATGAAACTGGTGATTCAATTAATCCTCCATCTGTACCTATTTGAATAAAATCTTCACCATTTGATAACCTTAAAATATACTCTCTTCTATTTGAAGCATTTAATATTCTAAATCTATATTTTCTTGGCTCTACATCTAAAAAAGGCCAAATCTTCCCATTTACTATAATTGTATTTCCGAAAAACCCTGGTACTATTGATGGAAATACATCTACTGGAAATGGTGGCTTATCTGGATAAAATAGTTCTCCATTTTCTTTAAAAGACTTGTCCTGTATCATAATAGGAATTTCATATTCTCCTTTAGGAAGATTTAATCTTTCCTCTAATTCATCTCTAAGAATATAAAGCCCTGCAAGTCCAGCATAAACATTTAGTCTAGTTTGACCCATAGCATGATCATGATACCAAAGTGTTGTTCCTGATTGATAGTTTTCATATTTGTATACTTTTTTCTTAAATTCTGGTCCAACAATTCTAAAACCCCTTGTAAACCAAGCTTCTGGATGCCCGTCACTATTACTTTCTACTTTAGCTCCATGAAGGTGAACTACAGTCTTAACCTCTGGATCATCTACAGTTCCATGTAATGTCCTATCATAAGGTAAGAAATGCTTATTGGGTAATTGATTTTCCCACAATACATAAGTTGGTATATTCTTATATGACTCTATAGTTGGACCTGGATATAAACCATCATATCCCCAAATTTTTGTAGGTGGAAAATAACAGGAAAAAAAGTGTTCAGCTTCTTTCATTATAATTCTATAATACTTTGAATCACCATATTCATCTTTATCTGAATGCTCTATTTCAGTAGCTCTAATTGGAATTGGTAACTTATCAACAAATTTAGGTATTGTCAGTGGATCTGATGGATCAATGCGAATACATTTGTTATTATCTTCTTCTTTGGTGTTTTTATCATAACTCACAAAATTCACTCCTTAAGTTATATGATAATAACAATGTATTCACTAATATATTAATATGTTATATATTAAATAAAATAATATCCAAAGGCATATCCCGCATACATAAGTGCTGAATTCCAAATTGCTATACCTATAATTGAATAAAGTGAAAACTTTACAATATTCATTCTAAACATTCCTGCTACAACTGGAATTAAAGTTCTAACAGCTGGAATTAATCTTGTTATTAATACACCCTTATCTCCGTAATTCTCCATATATAAACATACTTTATCTATAGACTTTCTTGATTTAGGAAACCTATTATATATCTTAGTTAATATAGGTTGCCCAAACCAATATGCTATTATATAAAGCACGTAACTAGCTAATTCACCAGCAACTATTGATATTCCAAGAGCTAAGAAAAAATTCACCCCTGATTTTGCAACAGCTATACCTATTGCTGGCATTATTATAGCTGCCCCTAGCCCTGGAAAGTTTAAATACTCTAAAAAAATAATTAAAAATACGAATATTAAGCCATATCTTGCAAAATATTCTATTATTACTTGTATATTACCCATTTATATCACACCCCAAATCATCTTATGATGACTTTAGTTTACCCCTACTTTCTTAATATAACCTTAATATAAAATATTAAAATTATTAATAATTTATAAAGGATCCTTAAGGCTTTAAACTAATATTTAAATATTATGATAGTAAATATGCAATAAGTAGTTTTATAGTATTTTCTACTGCCTCATAATGAGTTCTTTCCATCCCATGTGATGCATGAACTCCAGGTCCTATAAGTGCTCCCCTTATATCATTACCGCCTCTAAGAGCTGCTCCAACATCTGATCCATACATTGGATAAATATCTACTGCATATCTAATATTATTTGATTTTGCTAAATTTACTAAAGCAGTTACCATATTGTAATCATATGGGCCGCCAGAATCCTTTGCACATGCTATTGTGTATCCCATTTAAAAATAATATAATTAAAAAAAATATGCAAAATTGTATTTTCTCATTTTTATTCTTCAATATATCCTTTACCTTATTATAATGAATAATATATATCATAAATTAAAACTTTATCTTCTAAACCCATATAAAAAAATATAAACTTATCTACTTTTTCAACTCTAATAATCTCTAAATTCATTACTATATGTATATTGTATATCTTGCCATTAGTAATTACAACATCAGTCTTAATATCAAGTATTCTTTTCATTATCTAACATAAATTATTGTAAATATATTTTATCAATTATGATTAAAAATAAAAAGACGGAATCACTTAAAAGTATATATACAATTAAAAAACTTATAAAACAAATTAGGCTCTATTTATTTTAATGTTGATAATTATTAACTTTTTAATAATTGTGATTTTTTTCTTTTCTTGTGGAATTATATTCCAAATAAATATATAATAAAAATATATATTATTACGCAATTGTATTAAAATTCATCACTTTAATATAGAATTGGAGGGTTTATGAGAAGGTCATATTACATTTTAATATTATTTATAATATTAACTTTAGGTTATTTTTGTATTTCTAATTTTAAAATTATGAGAAAAGATTTTTATAGTGTAGATAGTGAAATAAAGGAACTTGGAATTGAATCAAGAGATATTATATATAGCGTAAATAGTTATTATAGTATTGAGGATGAAATGTTATCAGAAGTTAATGAGTTAACTAAAGATGTTGATTTAATATTTAATAGTACATTAGCAAAGTATAATGGCGAATATAAAGTGTTTATCACTTATGAATGGCTTAAAAATGTTAAAATAAATTCATATGCAGTAGCAATGTGCTTTTCAGAAGATGAGCCTGATTCTATGCAGACATCTTTGTTACGTAAAAGGTTCGAAAGAAAATCAATAAATGATAAATGGAAATTAAAAGAAGTTAGCGAAAATAGGAGTTATATCATAGAGGCTAATAGGGGGTATATATGGACCCATATGGTTGGAGATAGAAATTTATATAACAAAAAAGATATTTATGAGATAGTATTACCTAAAGATATGATAAATAAATTTTATTTGAAGTTTGCATATTCAAAACATGGTTATATAAATGCTAAATTTAATTTAGATAGTTACGGAGTTAAGTTTGAAGGAAATAAATATATTAGTAGTTTTAAAGTGGATAATTCAAATTATATTAATGAATAATCTTAAACTATTACGCAACTGTATTCTAAAACTAATTAACTTTATAGAATAAAAGGGAGGGAATATTATGAAAAAGAAGATTATACTCATTAGTACAGTAGTAATATCAGTAACTGTATTTTTGATATTTATCATAACTAATAGTAATGGTAGAACAGATAGCATTCAAGAAGTATTAGATAAAAATCCAAATGGTAATTTTGAAATAATTCATGAGGAATATACCGATAAAGGAAGTATTCTCTTTAGCATTAATGTGGATAATAATAAAAAATATCTTTCTACTGCATTTGTAAGTAAAAATATATTTGGCTATAAAGACCTTTATAGTGGAGTTTCTTCAATTGATGGATTAGGGGAAAGAGATTTGACTATTCAATACTTTCCTGCAATTAAACAAACTTCATTACCAATATATTTTGGAGTAATATTAAACGATGAAATAGTTAAAGTTAATGTTAGGCAAAGTAATAATTCTGAAATTAAAAATGCAAAAATAATTGATACTGGTGATATTAGAATATGGCTTACCTTTATGGAGGGTTTTAAAGGTACTGACTTTGAAATTGTGGGTTATAATAATAGTGAAAAAGAAATATATAAAATTCAAGATACAATTCCATGGAATGTAGAGCAAAAGGCTCAAAAAAGTCCATACGAATAAAATTAATCTATTACGCAAATATATTTTTTCTTAATAAAGGAGATGAAAAATGAACTTAAATAGATTTTCTATTTTAACAATTATATTTGGGGTACTTTGTATTATTTCTATACCACTTTATATAGTTAATAAATTGAATATTAACTATATAATTTTAATGACTGGATTAACACAACTATTTAGTGGATTAAGTCATATCAAGACATCTAAAAATTTAACTGTAAAAGAAGGTTATAATGGAACTAAAATAATTGGAGTTACTATTTCAATTATAGGAGTACTTTTAACATTTCTTGCTATTAATAAAATACTTCTTTAATGTGATAAAAGTAATATCTTATTATTTTAAAGTAAATATGATATTTTTTTAGTTAGCAACTTTAAACTATTACGAACTAAAGTCCAATGATTTTAAATCATTGGACTTTTTAATATATTCAAAATATTATTTTTTAAAAGTTTTTATAAATTTATAAGCTTCAATTTTGGGACATATAAAATCCAATTAATGCAATTTTTTTACATAGCTTTATATATATATCTATTTCATAAAATCTGGTAACTCTAATTTATTTTTATTTTTATTTATTGAAATAACTTTGTTTTCTTGTGATAATGTCTCATGTTCTTCATTCTTATCTAAAGCTATTTCATCTTCCTGATTTCTAAATTCAGATTTAAGTATATCTTCTATATTAACGGTGTCACTTTTTGAGTATCCAAAATTTTTCAGTATATCAATTATATCGTCCTTAGTTTCTATTCTACAATTCTTTTGATTAATCATATCATTGAGCAATAGATACATCCATTTTAATTTTTCTGTAGCCTTATTTTCTTTACTAACTTCTGCTTTTTTATTTAATTCATTTCTTAATTCTTTATTTTTTTCTTTTAATTCTTTTATGGCTTTTTCTTGCTCTTTTATTATATCTCTATTCTTTTTATCGCAATCATCATATTCTATAATAGTATCAAAAGCTCTGTCATATCCTTCTTTAAATACTTTTAAAATTACTTTTAATTGCTTTGGGTCATTTTTATATTTTTCCACTATATTTTCTACATTAAAGTCAAGTTTCTCTAATTTATCACTATTTAACTTTATATACAAAGTCATGTCTTTCTGTTTTTTATATATATCAACGGCTTCTTTTATCTTTTTGTTTCTACTAAAATCTTGATAGGTTACATTCTCGATACCAAGTTCTTCTTGACTATATTTAGCTAAATCAGTATATTTCAAACTCACTATATATGGTTTTTCAATTATATATTTTTCTACTATTTTAAGTAATTCTTCATCTGATAATTTTCTCGGTCTTGCCATATTTAACTTCCTCCAATAATAACATTTATTTTAATCCATTATTAATTTATTATTTAAAACTGCAAGGTCTTTAATATTTTGTGATATTCTATATGAAGTGGTTTGGTACAGTTCATTAAATTTAGATATACCATTCATATCATTGATTAAATCCTTCAATATTTTCACATCAGTATCTAATTGTTCTTCTACTTTTTCAATTTCATGTTTTAATATTTCTTTATCATCTTTTACAAAATACTTACACAAACTGTGCTTTCTTTCGTATAAGAAACAAAATGATTTATCTGTATCTATAGAACTATAATGACAATATCCACCATCAACTTTTTTCGGCTCAACCTTTTTACCATTAATAATATTTAAAATATAATTTGCTTCTTCTTTTCTATTATTTTTATCTATTATTTCTTGTTCATTATAAACTTCTTCAATACTTGCTTTTAACTTTTCTCTACTTTTGATAGCATTAGCATATCCTATTGCATATCCTCTTGAAAATTCTTTTATATGATTGTAGTAACTATAAGCAGTATTCACTTCCCTATGCCCTGCAAGATACATTACTTCTAATACGTCAGTCCCCATTAAAACTAAGTTTATTATAGCTATATGTCTTAAATCATATGGCAATGTCTTTTCGATATATTCTATATCTTTCTCTTTTTTTATATACTTAGATATTGTTTTAAATCCATATTCTTTTTCAACTATATCTTTATAAAAATTATCTAAAACCCTTCTTAAATCACCACTTACTATTTTATTTATATTTTTTTCTCTTTTCTTACGAATTACAAAATTTCTATAAAGTACAATTGGGAATAATTCTTGATTTTCTGTATAGTTAAATTCATTTTTTAATATACTTTGGTATTCAATTATTAAATTAAATAAACTCTCATCTATATTAACAGTATCATCAAAATAGTAGTCATCAACTTTTGATACATTTCTTATTCTATCCCCAGCTTTTCCTTTGCTCCTTCTTACGTTTAAATAGAATTTATTATCTTTTTCATAAATACAGTTAAACTTTGTTCTTAAAAATTCACTTGGTCTTAAAGGTAATATACTGCAAATTTTCCAAAACATTATAACCAACAAGTAATCTTTATAGTCTAATAAATTTTTATTCTCAACTATATCATTTATAATATCAGACATTTTAAATATATCTTCAAATTCAGGTAAAACTCTTTCTCCTGCTTCTCTTTCAATATCATTATTATCAAGTAACTTTTCAAAAAACTTAAATTCTTCATCTGATACTTTTACATATTCAATAAAATATTTAACTTTTCTTATACTGTCATGCAGAAGCTTTGTGTTTTCTAAATCTATTGTCATTCTCTTCATATTAAAATTAAAACTAATTACAGTTCTCGGCTCATTAAGAATAAATAATAGAAAACTTCTATATGCTAACTCAAATTCGTAAACACTTTTTCCAAACAATTTACTTAGCTTCTTAAATTCAATGTCATTTGGGAAGTGAATATTTATATCTCCCGATGCAGTAATTATTTGCCATTTTTTATCATTAAAATAAGTACCTCTCTTTATAATTCCATCATTAATTTTATTATTAAATAAATTTAAGTATTCCTTCTCATTTAACCTATTAAATTCTATTCTTTCTTCTACAACAATATCTTCTAAATCGTCAAGTTGCGTAATTGCTATACTCATATAATCCACTCCTAAATAGTTTCTACTAATTTTTTGTATCGTTCTGTATCAATCACCTTAGACACCTCATCATATCCTATTATTATCCCTAAATCATTAAGTACAGGTATATATAAGCTATTTATACCTTCTATAGCTATTTCTTTGTCTAATTGACTTTTAGCCAATTCTAAATCATTTAACACTTGATTAAACTTTTTTTCAAACTCATATACAAAATACCTTAAAGCAATCATATACTCGCAACCTATACAGCTTCTTCGATTAAATGGACACCACTTGTTAGTTGAGTTTTCTTCTTTATAATTCATAGATTTAACTCTAATTATTCCAAGCTCTTCTTTTTTAGTTATTTTAATAAGACATTTGGTTTTTTCTTCTATCCCATATGAATCTTGTCCATATAACAGGTCTTGTAGAAATCCTTTTTTATATCCACCTTGTTTTAAGAATCGTTCTATCTCATTTTTAACTTTTGATATTTTATTGCTGATAGTTTTAATGTTTTTTTCAATTGTGTAAGGTGTCATATTTAGGTTCTCTATACCTTCAATTTGTTCTTGCATAGATTTATTTTCAAAATCTTCATCTACTAAACTATTCAAAATATATGTTATACTTCCCATTGTTCCTGTAGAAAAAGCCATCAATGATGCTTTTTCTATATCTTTATCTAAATATATCTTAGTTGTTTCAGCCAAACCACCTCTCATTGAGGCATGTCCCCTTAAAACTTGTGTGTATTGATATGCAAATAAATTTAATTCTTCTGCTTTTTCTTTAACTAATGTTAAGAATCCTTTATTCATTCTTATATTATCAAAACGACCATCTAAAATTTCCTCAATATCAATATTAAAATTTTCTTCAAATAAAATTTGTATATTTGTAGGTCTGGTATATTCTGCATTAAAGCACCTTTCTTCAATTCTACTTTTCACAAGTTTTTCACTATGAATTTCTCTATTTGCCTCATTTATGCAAAGTAATGTAGCTACTTCTTTAACGAGAGCGTCTGATATAATACAACTTAATTTTATACCATTTTTTTTAGCTGTTTTTCTTAACCTTTTAGTTTCTTCTTCTAAAGATTTGCATATATCTTTAGCCATTTCATAAGTAATTTCATTACCATTTTCAAGCCATATAAGAAAAGATTCCCCATCAGTAATATCATTTGAAATACTACTTAAATTAGGTTTAGGTAATTGAGAAATTAAATCCATTCTTCTCCAAGCTAAACAGTAGTGCATAAATACATAAGAAACAGCCGAAGATAAGTTCCAATTTCTATATAGTTTTTTTAAATTATTCTCATTAGAAACTATTTCGATTAACTTAGATAATAATGATATAAATTGTTCTTTTGTATAAGACCCTTTAATATTCTTTTCCTTAACATCTATTATTCTTTTCAATTTGAATTTTCTATTATCTATTAAGTAATTAATAAATTGAATTAACATTCTCCTGTTATTTTGGCTTTCATAAGTTAATCTTATGAGCTTACTAAATAACTTATCATTTTCTATTTCATTTTTAGGGTCTAAATCTTTTTTTATATTATCTAAAATAGTATTATATATAGCGTATATTGAATATGTGTGGTGGGTAGTATTAACTCTTTTATTAACATACTTAATAAAATCCATTAGATACTCTTTAAATTTTGGATATTTATCATCATTTTTATTTGGGTAATAATTTATTTTAATTCTAACCTTATCATATAGGCTATTGGCATTTCTAAATTTTAAATTATAATTATAGACGTGTATATAACTATCTATATCTTCTTTTTTTATATAATACTGCATTTTATACGCCATTGCTTCTATTCCATTATTTCTTGCTAAGTCATTACGATACTTAATTCCTAAATTATTAAGGTAAACTGTAGCTGGAACATAACTATTTCTGAAATCTACATATTCATAAAATTCTTTCTTAGAAACATAAGTTTTATCATTTTGTATCCATATAAGTTTTACATTTGTATCTTTAAAAATAGTATATATATCATCAAACGTCTGTGAAGAGTTAATAGATTCTCCAAACGTTACATATTCTTCTCTTTCTAAAACCTTATAATCATTTTCAAAATCAGTCTTATTTAATGCTAAATATTCATAAAAATCCATATTTATTAATTTAACACTGCTTTTAACATCTGCATTAAAATTTTCCATAACCTTATCGACAGTTTCTTTTGGATATAAATACTCAGCATTAGGATAAAAATTCCCCATATGTTCATTATTCATAAACTCAAGTTTATTTTCCTTTATAAATTTAGTTCCAAGACGCTCTGGGAAGAATTTATACTCAATTCCTTGAAAAGAATTATTTATTTTATTTAAAAGTTGACTTCTTCTTATACATTCTTTTTCTTTTATTTCCTTAATTGCGTCCATTATTAGTTGAAATTCATATTTAGATATAAAAGTTGCCTTTCTATGAACCAATAATATTCTATATGAATTACATCTTCCTTCAATAACACGCCTAATATTTCTAAGAGAATTAATATCTTCACCATATGCTTCAATTATTTTTTCTGCAACAAAAGTTATTTCTACGCTATCTCCATACAATTTAATAGAATCATTAAAATACTCTTTTTTTATATAAATAATATTATCTTTTTCAACAACATTATCACCAAAAGTATTATTCTTTAAAGCCTTTCTAAACTTCCTATTAACTTCACTTAATGAATTGTCTCTGTTTAAATTTTTTCGAAAATATTCACGATATTCTTCGGCTGTTATATAATTATTTTGAAAATCATCCATTGTTAATCACCTTCTCATTTTAATTCGTTATCATAGCTTTACAGGCATATAAAGTTCATTTTGACATCTTCTTATAGCTTCTGATGTTGCAGGTGCTACCCCATAGCTTTCTTGGCTTTCTATGCTTTCATGTGCCATATAATATTGTATTTTACGCTCATTTCCGTTTTCTACTGTTTCTATTAGTTGTTTAAAGTAATACCTCAATGAATGTGGAGTTACCTTTGAAAGAGAGAGAATTTGGTCTTCTTTAATAGCATTCTTATTCCCTAACATAGCTTCCTCTTTAACTATCTTCTCGAATAGTTTTTCTAATTCATTAAATCTTCTATTAAAGGTTTTCGCAGTCATAGCTCGTCCACTATTATCTATAAATAATGCTCCAAACTTATTAGGATATAATTCTTTATGCTTTAGATAGTCAATATGCCTTTGATAATACTCATATATAGCTCTCATACATCCTTCATATATAGGAACATTTCTTTTAGTTTTTATATTACCAGTAATTTTATTGTCACTTCTTAATATTGCCTCATAAGTTAAATCAAAATATCCACCAAAATCCTTATTCTTATCTAACCCCTTAATTCTTCCTTCGTGCATTTGAACTATATCTCCACTTCTTAATCCTCCATAAGCTCCTAATACTATCGCAAAAGTCAACATTGGGTCTTTTGATTGTGATATTTCTATTAATTTTGTTACGCCATAAGAGCTTAAACTAACCACCTTTTCTCTTGTTCTTTTTTTTGTTGACATATTTGGTGTAACTATAGAAGTTAAAACTTTAAATTCTCTTGATTTATAGCCATCTTTTCCTCGTCTTACTTCTGTTTCAAATTCAAAATCACTTTCCTTTAAATATTTCATTTTAAACATTTTTTTATATGAGTTAGTTTCTTTTTTCCACCATAACCAATACACAAAATGGCTTATTGCATAAGTAGCTCGTTTAACTGAATCTTTAGACCTCCACTCAACATTTTTATCATTAGGTAAAGTTCCTTGTGCATAGTTATCTAAGAATTCCTCAACCATATCTAAAGTTAAATCTTCTATATTATTTATTGAAGTTTTACTATCGTTAAATATAAAATTTAAAAATCTAATTATATACGTTAAATGAAAATGTACTATAGTGTTCAACGATTTATTTTTTAATGTGAAGCTCCCCATCTTATCTAAAAGATATTTACTAAATGGGTGTACCATACGCACATTTTTCTCGAATATACATATGTGATGTTTCATCTCATTATTGATTGCCATATTTCCTACTAAATAAAAAAACTCATATTTCATTTCCCTATTAGTAGAGTTTAATTTTGTCATATAATTCTCCTTATTATTTGTTAATTGTTTTGCATATTTATATCATAATCTCATTATACTATATTTTTATTTTGATTATAATATATAAATTATGGTATAAACTCTAATCCATTGTATTATCTATCTTAACATTGCATTATATCTTTTAATTTATTAAATATAATTATGAATATTATTAGTCATACACATAGATACATCATATTCTGTACAACTTAAATCATCTCCTATACATCCCATATCAACAGCTATCATTTCTGTTATATCTTGAGGTATATATGAAGATCCATGTCCTACTTCCTCGTATGTTGAAATAAATATTTTAGTCGTATACTTAGGTGTAATTTTTTCTCTACTAAAGACTTCCATTAAACCCATTAATGCTGATACGCTGCCCTTATCATCTATAAATCTTGATTTTATAAATCCACTTTCAGTTATAGTAGTCTTTGGATCAATAAATATAAAGTCTCCTGGACATATTCCTAAATCTTCTACATCTTTCTTAGATAAAACTTTTTCATCTATTCTAACTTCCATATTTTCTGGATCACGCTTTTTATCCTTACTATCAGGATAAACATGAACAGCTGGACTAGTGCTTAAAAATGTTCCAGTATATATCTTTCCTTCTCTTGTTCTTATTTTGCAATATTCACTATCCATAGTGGCTGGTATAGGTCCTCCTAATAAGGTGAATTTTAAAGTACCACTATTTGTTATAGATCTAACCATAGCTCCTAAAGTATCTACATGAGCAGATAAGCCTATTACTTTTTCATTACTTTCCCCAGGAATAGTAATTACTCCACATCCCTTTCTTGTAGTTTCAAATTTATACCCGAACCCTGTTGCAATTTCTTCAATAACCTTGATAATATCAAAACAAAATCCTGTTGGACTATCAAATTGTAATATTTTTTTTGCTGTGTTTAGCACATATTCTTTATTTACATTATAATTCATATATGTAAATCTCCTTCCATTTTACCTATTTTAATCTTAAAATAGTAACATTTATTTTACTATATTTTACTACATTTTCTCATATATAATCCATAATATTTAAAAAATTAAAATAATAAATACACCTGCAAAGGTTAGATATATATCTAACCTTTGCAGGTGTAATTTATAAATAACTAGTTATTATTTACTTTTAATAAACCTAATAATTTTAATATTTCCTTAGCTATGTCTCTTTCTTCTCCCTTATAAGGATATGAATGAATATGAATAGCTGGATTAAAGTTAAGCTCTATTATAGCATAGTTAGAATTCTCATCTCTATAATCTTCTATCATCATATCTACGCCACAAATATTAGCTCCTATAGCTTTAGAGGATTCAATTGCTATATTCTTAAATCTTTGTGGTATTATATCTGTATAATCTATACTATCTCCGCCTGTACTTATATTAGAATTTTCTCTTAAATATACAACTTCATCTTTTTCTGGAATATAATCGAAGTCCTTACCTAAATGCTTTAAGAATAATTTTGCATTATCATCTAAATTTATTTTTTCTAAAGGTGTTTTATAGCCTTTTCCTCTAAGTGAACTTTTATTTTTTCCCTCTACTAATTCTCTAATGCTACTTTTTCCATCACCTATAACATTAGCTGGCACCCTATGAAGAATACCTGGTACTTCATCACCAATTACTAAGAATCTATACTCCTTACCCTTAATAAATTCTTCAACCAATACAGTATTATCATGCTCAAAAGCTAATTTAAATGCTTCCTCTATATCCTCTATTTTTGGTCCTTCTTTAAATATAGAAATTCCTAGTCCAAAGTTAGTTGATTTTGGCTTTACTACAATAGATTTATTTACATATTTATGTGCCTTCCTTATAGCTTCCTCTAGGCTAAAGAATTCATCTCCCTTAGGTACCTTTATTTTATTTTCATCTAATATTTTTTTAGTTACTACCTTATTTTCCATCATTAAAACTGTTACGTAGTTATCCTTTGATGTTTTAGTAGCTTGTTTTACATATTCTATATGATTATCTTTCTTTAAAGAAATAAAGTTATCTGCCCTATCAATAACATCAACCTTAATTCCTCTTTTCATGGCTTCTTTCATTAATATTTGAGTTGAAAGCTCTAAATCCTCAAAGCCTTCTAATTTAAATCTATTTTTATATGCTTCTTCTTTATATTCTTTTGCTAATCTTAAATGACTTTCTAAAAATCCTTCTTCTTTAACCATTTCAGATATTCTATAAGCATATGTTAATTTAGGATTCATAATTTTTTCTATCATAGAATTAATTATATCTTCCTTGCCTAAAGATAATTTATCATTCATTTCCTTAATTTCATTTAATATATCTAAAGCCCAATCTTTCTTAGTTATTGTTTCTCCATCTCTATATAAAACTACATCCATTTGTCCATACATTGAGATTATATTTTGATTGTTTTGAGCTTCTTCTTGCCACTTTTCATATGAGCTTTCATCCTTTATAAGGAAATAAATAGTTAGTAAGTTAATAAAATTTAAGTCATCAAGAGAAATTCCAGCCTTGCTAAAAGGATTAATATCTATACTTCTCATTTCAATATAATTAATTCCATCTTCTAAAAGTGACTCTAGAAATCTATCATTATCATTGGCTTTTAATCTAATTTGTGTATAAAGTTCTTTATGATTATCAATTAATTTATCATCAATAAATTTATATACACTTTCAACATATTCTTTTACAGAATTATAATTTGGATATAAATCTATAGGATTTTTATAACCACATTCACTATTTCTATAAGATACAGCTCCAATATTACTGAAACCATCTTTAGATATCTTATCTAATTCAATTACGCATTTTTCACCAAAGGTTTCATGCATAGTTGTAGTTCCACCTAAAAGATAAATTAATAACCATCTATATCTTAAGTAATTTCTAACAACCTTTAAATAAATAGAATCTTTAAAATCTCTATAAGTTTCACCATTTCCCATTTTTTCATATAGGTCTTTTATTAATTCTTCATTAAAAGAAAAATTATAGTGGATTCCAGAAATTAATTGTTTCTTTCCTCCATATTTCTTTAATAATTTCTTTCTATAATCACTTGCAGCTTCACCACTTTTACATTTACCATAATCAGCTATTGGAATTAAATTATCTTCTGGGATACTACAGGGCATCGATTGTGGCCATAGATATTCATCCTTTAACTCTAAAACAGTAATATCATAAAGAGAATTAACAAAACTATGTAACTCCTCTAAAGTATTTAATACTGGAGTTATAAGTTCTATCTGGCTTTCTGAAAAATCTGTAGTTATATATGGATGTGAAATTTTACACTCAAAAACCTCAGGGTGCTTAGTTAAAGCTAATTTACCTTCTCCATCTACTCTTAATGTTTCACGTTCTAATCCAAAGTTCCCCTTTAATAAATCTTCTCTATAATTAAGTGACTGAATCACATCTAACATTTTTATACACCTTCCATATTTTAAATTTATATATTAAATAAGCTACTATTCCCTTTAAAATGCTGGAAATTGAAATCCCTATCCATATTCCATTAACATCATAAAACTTTGTTAATATAAGTGCTAATGGTATTCTAAGAATAGTAAATATTATGCTAATAAGAGCTGGTATTTTAGGAACTCCAAAGCCTGTAAAAACACCATTTGATATCATCTCTATAGTAGCAAAAATTTGAGAATATCCTATTATTCTTAAGTAATTACTTGCAATAAATATAGTATTATCTTCTCTAATAAATAATCTTACTAATATTTCTGGAGTAAATATAAATAGTAAGCTAACACTTAAAGCATATATAATCCCAATACCTATAGCTGTATTATATCCCTTATTTATTCTATCATATTTTTTTGCTCCAAAATTTTGTCCTACAAAGCCTACAATGGCACCATTTAGTCCACCTACTACCATATAAACCACTGATTCTATTTGCAATCCGATTTTTTGTGCTGCAATAGCATCTGCACCAAAGCTTCCCACTATTCTGGCTAATAATATATTTACAATGGTAAATAAAACTCTTTGCAATGACATAGGAAGTCCCAAAACAGTTATTTCTTTAAGCTTAATATAATTTAATCCTTTTTTAAAGTCAAAATTATATAAATTTAGCGACTTTTTAATAAAAAATATAAACATTACAGCATTTGCTATTAAAGTCCCAAGTGCAGCTCCAGTAACACCAAGCTTTAATACATATATCATAATTGGATCTAAAATTAAATTAATTATTACTCCTATAGCGCTTATATGTAAGGCTGATTTATTTATTCCAAAACTATTAAATATCCTAATAAACAAAGTATTAAAGAAAGAAAAAAACAATATTGGTGCGTTAATAGCTAAATAAATATAAGCATCTCTTTCAACTGCAGAGTTTCTTATATTTAAGAAGCCTATAAAATTCTTTCCAAAAAATATTAATATTAAAGAATATACTGCTGCCACAATGGCATTTAATATTACTCCTGCAGATATATATTCATCCACAGCTTTATTATCTTTTCGTCCAATTGAATGAGCAACCTTTATTCCTGTTCCAATTACTACAAAGGCATTGATTGAATAGCCAAGGCCAGTAAAAAAGCTAGATGAACCTATACTTGCTACTGCATTACTCCCTAATCCTCCAACCCACAACATATCTACTAGATTATATGTAAATTGTAATAATGAACTTCCCATTATAGGTAATGCTAAGGTAACTAAAACCTTAAGTACATTCCCCTTAGTTAAATCAACTTTATCCATTTTATTCTCACTTTCAAAGTTATTCACTTTTATCTATACAATTTGAACTACATATACATTTTTCATCACTTGTTAAAATACCATTTAAAAATCTTATAAGTTTATCACATAACTCTGTGTCTAAACTATAATATATCCATGTACCTTCTTTTCTACACTTTACTATTCCAGAATCCATTAAAACCTTCATATGATGAGATAATGTAGGCTGAGTAAAATGAAAACTTTCTAATATTATGCAAGCACACTTTTCCCCAGAAGATAGCATATCCACTATCTTTAATCTATTTATTTCACCTAATGCTTTTAGTATTTTTATGTTATCATCTTGATTTTTGTTCATTATAGCCTCCTTGTATAGATATTTATCTATGTATAAACTATTCATAGACAATCATCTATATATACCATATTTAAATATAGATGATTATCTATATTTAGTCAATAAATATATTTTAAATTTACTTTTTTGCGGTTATAATATTTAATGTATATGTAGTCCTAATATATATTATTTGATATTTTCAAAAAATTATTTAGTAGTATATATACTTATACTAGTATAACAGTATAAATAATTATATAAAATTTAAACTCCAAATAATAGCATAAGCTTCACTTGGAGTTTATTTTATGATTATAAATTTAAAATTACTATTGATTAACTCTTTTACCCTTAATAAACAAAGATTTTATTCCTCTTTTTATAACTTGTCCAAATGTAATAGAACGAACTAAACGATTTGACTCAATATATTCATTAATTGCACGCAATGTCTTTTTGTTATCTCTTGTAGAAAATGAGAAGTGACCATTTTGTTTTGTAAATATTGCAAAGCGACTAATCCACTTTCCACCAAACATAACAGAAGCTGCAATATAATCAACTTCCTCCCATGGAATCTGAATATAATCTTCTACATTTCTATCATTATAAAATTCAAAGGCTTTATCACCAACCATAATTTTTCCATAACTTGCAATTCCTAAGTATGATGTTCCTGGAATTGTTAAATCAACTTTTGTATTTAATGATTGTACCATGGTTCTCCTCCATATATAAAAATTCAGGAGCTGTGGCAACAGCTCCTTTATATTAATATCTTATATTACATTAATCCAATAACTCTTGCAATAATACCAACAACGAATAAAGCAATAATAATTACTATAGGTGATACTTTTTTCTTTAATAACCAGCAACATAATAATGTTAATAATACAGCTGCTAATCCAGGTATTAATGAATCTAAGTTTTGTTGTAAAGTTGTTACTTTTTCTATATTTAAACCATTAGCTCCTAAAGAACTATATTGTGTTAAAGCTTCTTTAATTCCTTCTGCTCCAGAAGATAAACTTTCCCAATCTATATAAGCTCCTTCAGATTGTGTAACTGTAGATACTATAGGAGTAAAGCTAATACTTACCCAACGTTGTACTAAAGCCCCAATGATAAACATACCAAGGATAGATGCACCTTGTGTAATTTTCCCTAATAAACCACCTGATAAGTCCTTTGTAATAGTTGTCCCAACTTTATAACCAAATTCTTGAGTATACCAAATAAATGCGAAACGTATAATGTTCCATACAAAAAAGAATAATAACGGTCCAATAATACTTCCTGATAATGCTAATGAAGCTCCTAAAGCTCCTAATATAGGACGAATAGTAAACCAGAATACTGGATCTCCCACACCAGCTAATGGTCCCATCATACCTACTTTAACCCCTTGTATTGCTGCATCTTCAACAACAGCACCATTTGCACGTTCTTCTTCAAGTGCTAATGTAACCCCCATAACTGGTGCAGATACATAAGGATGTGTATTATAGAATTCTAAGTGACGCTTTAAAGCAGCGATTTGTTCTTCTTTTTCAGGATATAATTTCTTTATAGCTGGAATAATTGAGTAACACCAACCACCATTTTGCATACGTTCATAGTTCCAAGAACCTTGAAGGAACTGATGACGCCAAGCTACTGAAAAACGATCCTTTTTAGATAATTGAACTTTATTTGCCATTTTTCTAATCCTCCTTCAAGATTTTAGTAATCATTTAAGATATCCCCTAGAGGGTCCCCTGAACCAGATCCACCACTAGCAGATCCACCAGATTCTTTTAATCCTAAATAAACTAATGCTAAACTAATTCCGATTACACCTAATGAAATAAGTGTTAATTGGCTGATTGCTGCTAAACAGAAACCAATTGCGAAGAAAGGCCAAACTTCCTTTGTAGCCATCATATTAATTACCATTGCATAACCTACGGCAGCAACCATTCCACCACCTACAGCCATACCACCTGATAACCAAGCTGGCATTGAATTTAATGCATTTGTAACTATTTCTGGAGGTACAACACATAATGCAATAGCAGGAATAGCAATACGGATACCTTGTAAGCCTATAGCTAATATATGCCACATTTCTACACCTTTGATATTGCCTTTTTCAGCTGCAGAATCCATAAAGTGAACCATAGGAATTGCAATTGTACGACAAATCATAGTTAAGAATAAACCTGCTACTGAAAGAGGAATTGCAATAGCAATTGAAGTGTTTATTGCATTAGCAACACTTGTATTTCCTCCTTTTAAACCAAGAACCATAATAATTGCTGATGCTACTGAAGCAAGTGCAGCATCTGGTGCAACTGCTGCACCAACATTAGCCCATCCAAGAGCTATCATTTGAAGTGATCCACCTAAAATAATACCTTCTGTTAAGTGTCCACTTACTAATCCGATTAATGTACATGCTACTAGTGGTTGATGGAATTGGAATTCATCTAAAATACCTTCCATACCTGCTAAGAAAGCAACTATAACAATTAATACGATAGTAATTACTGACATATTAATTTCCTCCCATTTTTATGCTAATTCTTTCTTTGCTTTTTTCAAAATTTCGTTGAAATTTTCTGGAGAATCAGATGGTACTTTACGTACATCAATTTCTACTCCTAAAGCTAATAATTTTTCAAATGTCTCAACATCATCTTTATCCATAGAAACAGCCTTTGTTAAAGCAACCTTTCCTATTGAATGAGCCATTGAACCTAAATTCAATTTCTTAATTTCTACTCCACCTTCAATAGCTCTTAATGCATCTTGAGGTGTTTCAAATAATAACATTGCCTTTGTATTACCAAAACGTGTATCTTTATCAACTTTACACATTTTGTCTACTGGTACAACATTAGCCTTAACCCCTGGAGGTGCAGCTTGTTCGATCATATTCTTTCTTAAATCATCATGAGCAACTGAATCTGATACAGCAATAATACGATTTGGTTGAACAGCTTTTGTCCATGCTGTTGCAACTTGACCATGTAATAAACGTGTATCAATACGTGCTAAAACATATTTAATTTTTCCATCTCCTATAACTGTTCCTTCTGGAATACTTCCTTGATGTGCACTTTCTGCTACAACAGGTGCTTTTTCCTCTTTTGGTTCTAAAGATTCTGGTTTTATTTTTATTCCTTCTTTAGAACTACCAGAAATATGAACCGCAATTTCATGTGCAGTATCCATAGTAAAACGAGAAGCAAAGGCTTCAATTAGCATAGGTAAATTCAAACCTGTTACAATTGCCCATTTGTCTTCGTGACCATTAATCAATGCACTTGCTTGATTAAAAGGTGTTCCACCCCATAGGTCAACTAAAAATAGTACTTCATCTTGATTATCAAAAGAAGCAATGGCTTCCTCCATTTTTGCTTTGATATTTTCTGGACTATCACTTGGCATTAATGTGCAAGCCTCTACATTTTCTTGCTCACCTAAAATCATTTGACCTGATTGGAAAATACCACTAGCAAATTCACCATGACTAGCTATGACAATTCCTACCATCTTTTCTCCCCCTCTTTAAATCTCAGTTTAAACCTCACTCCTATTTTAATGCGCATTATTTAGAATACATTATCTTATTTACAGATATTCTGAAAACATTTTAATGTACTAACTGTTAGGAATTAAACTATTAAAATTATAACTTACATTTTTCTTTAATGTCAAACTTTTCATATGAATTTAATACCATTATAATCCTATTTTTATACTATTTTTCAACATTTAAAATTCTAAAAACTACTCATTATTACTTTATTTTCATATTATATTTATATTATTTTGTGTTTTTTTATATATTAAATAAATATATTTTTAAATTTTCTAAAAATATTTCTAAATATATCCTTAATTTTTTTTATGATTTTTTTATATTTTTTCTTACAACACAAAATTAAGCTTACTATTTATATAAACAGTAAGCTTAATAATTCAAATCTTGATACTTTTGCTTTTATAAATTATCTATATAAATAATCCCTAGTCATTTCTAAATTGTTATTATTTCCTTTTGAAAATACTATTTGATGCAAATCAATCATTCCATTATTAAAGGATGCCGCACAAGAAGATAAATACAATTCCCACATTCTAATAAATCTTTCATCAAAGATTTTTGAAATCTTATCTATATTATTTTTATAATTTTCATACCAACAAAGTAATGTTTTTACATAATGTCTTCTTAAGCTTTCTACATCTAAGGTATAATAATTAAGTTCACTTCCTATATTTATTATTTCTCTTAGACTAGGTATAACTCCACCTGGAAATATATATTTTTTAATCCATGGATCTCCTGAATTTTCTTTTCTTCCACTAATATAATGTAATAAAAATAGTCCTTGGTTCTTTAATACTGCATCTACATTCTTAAAGAAAAGCTCATAATTATCCCGACTAACATGCTCTAGCATTCCTACACTTACAACTCTGTCAAACTCTAAATTGCTCTTTTCCAAATCTCTATAATCCATTAATTGAGCACTTAAATATTCTTCTAAATTTTCTTCTTTAATTCTTTCCTTAAACTTTAAATATTGTTGTTCACTTAAAGTTATTCCAACTCCATGTATCTTATATTTCTTAGCAGCTTCAATTAATAAATATCCCCAACCACAGCCTATATCTAGCAAACTCATTCCTTCTTTAAGTTGTAATTTCTTTAAAATATATTCAACCTTATTCTTTTGTGCTTCATATAATGTATCTTCTTCATTTTTAAAATATGCACAAGAATAGCTCATAGTTTCATCTAGCCAAAGCTCATAAAAATCATTTCCTATATCATAATGTGATGTTACTTCTTTCTTTTGATTTTTTTTAGAAGTTGATGAATGTATTAATTTACTTAATACATTTTCATTAACATTAAACTCATCTAAGCTTCCCATTACGATATCTAAGGCATCATATAAGTCTCCTGCCTCCATATCTAATACCTTATCCATATAGGCTTCCCCTAAAGCTAAAGATGTACTAGTAAATAATACCTTTTTATCTATATTTCCATTTACTTTAATAACAAACTTAGGATCTCCATCATCTATTTTTAACTCTTTACCATCTTTAAATATAACCTTAAAAGGTACTGCATTATTGTTTTTAAAATATTTTTTTATAATCATACTTTCTAATGACATAGTGAAACACCTTCTTTCAATATTTTAAATCATACTTAGTATTTTTTCCCTAAGTGCCTAAAATATTCTTAGTATTATTAAATAGTGTTATTTAATATATTGAAAGTCTACAATGTTTACTTTTTTTGTAAATATGATATTATTAACTTATAATTCTATATTTTCAAAATAAATACACTTCAATATTTCTACAAGCTTAATAGGAGGATAGGAAATGATAAATTTACTTAAGATAATTTCTATTATATGTATTGTAATAGCATTATTTGTAGGTATTCCTCAATTTATTAAAACAATAAAAATACTAAAAGAATTAAAGAAAATGAATCCTGATGATATAACTGCAGAACCTATTATAAAAGAATCATTTAAAATTATTAAACCAATGCTAGTTGCCATATCTTTATATATAATTTCTAGCATATTAAATTTCATTGTAAAATGTTTTTTAATTTAATATTTTATAATACTTATTTTAAATAATTATATAAGGAGTAACTATGAAACCTATTGCTAATGGTAAAAAAATATTATTATTTATTATCTTTATAATAATTATTATTCTTTCTATTTCAACCTTTATATATGGATGTATTAATAGAGAATTTAATTATATATCAATATCATTAATGATGATTACTCCAAGTATAATTGGTTTAATATTATTAAGAAAGTCATCAAAATTTAATAGTTTATAAGCATAAAATTAAGGACTACTTACGTAGTCCTTATTTATACTTATTAATTTATACTTTTTAATCTTTCAATTTCTTCTTTTTGCTCTTCAATTATTTTTAGGAGTTCTTCTTCTTTAGTAAAGTACTCTTTACTTAAGTCATTAATCAAAGAAGCCATTTCATCAGCACTACCTGCTATTCTATTAAATAAAAGTAGATTGGACTTTAGAATTTCTGGTATTTCTGAGTGTGAATATCTTAGTCTATGGTCTATTTCTCCATATCCTTCTTCAAATATTGTTCTAACTTGAATTTCTGCTATAACTTTTTCATTAGTTGGATAAAACTCTACTAAGTAGTGAACTGATCTATATCCTGATATCCTTGATCTAACTTCTATACCAAGTTCTTCAAACTTTTTAGTATTATCCCCTTCTCTAACATTTGCAGTTACTTCAATAACACTCCAAGTCTTAGTTATAAACTCATGAATTTCCTGCCATTGGTCTTTAAAAATATGAATAACTCTAATTCCAATTAAGTCGTTTATTTCATTTTTATAATTATCTAAAGTAAATTGAAAATCCTTTCCATACTTTAATTTTCTATCTTCTGTTTTTCTTATTACTTTTTCAATTAATCTATCTGGGTCCTTTATTCTTGATTTTACAGTATGAATTATTGGTTGTGAACGTAAAATATTTGAAATAAAGTCTGCATGATTTTCATAAGAAATTTCATAATCTACAAAATCATTATATATATCACTTAAAACATTAATATCTATATTATTAGTTTTAATTTTTTCTTCTGCATGTGGATATTTCAATAAAAATTCATCTATATTAAAACTTTTCCTCATTTATCCTTCCCCTATTAAGAATGTAAAATGTAAAATGTAGAATTATTGATGTAATTCTTTCAGAATTACTAAAAATATATTTATTTATAAAACTCCTCCAGGAGTTTTTTCCTCAATTTTACATTTACAATTATTCATTTTACATTGGTGCGACAGCACCTATCTTCCTTGTCTTCTATTACTACTCTTATTATTTTTTGACTTAGAACTTTTTCCTTTAAAATCTCCAAATTTTCCTTTTGATGTAGCTTTACTATTTGCTGACTTTGAATTTGTTCTACTATTATTTTTTGATGCTGACTTTGAAGAAGATTTAGACTTAGAGCCTTGTTTACCTCTATTTGAACTTCCTCTTGCTATTGCTTCTTCTTTTTTAATCTTAGCCATATATCTATCAGCTTTTGATTTAATTAAACACTTAGGTCCATTACCAATTAAGTCTTCTCTTCCAGCCTTAACTAAAGCATCATGAACTAAGTTATAATTCTTAGGATTTTTAAATTGAAGTAATGCTCTTTGCATAGCTTTTTCTTCTCTTGTCTTGGGAATATATACCTCTTCTCCTGTTATTGGATTTATTCCTGTATAGAACATAGCTGTTGATAAAGTTCCTGGTGTTGGATAAAAGTCTTGAACCTGCTCTGGTTGATACTTTGTATCTCTTAAATATTCAGCTAATTCTATTGCTTCATTTAATCCACTTCCTGGATGGCTTGACATTAGGTATGGAATTAAATATTGTTCCTTA
>Ga0129315_1000296_pt1 | contig 48395 bp, 34 predicted proteins | sample Cm827metagenome_FD_94432 | JGI IMG/M metagenome (GOLD analysis project Ga0129315, IMG submission 94432) | Eastern black-and-white colobus group fecal microbial communities from Wisconsin, USA - Cm827 metagenome | ecosystem: Host-associated > Mammals > Digestive system > Large intestine > Fecal... | reverse complement strand
TCGCGTACGGGGCGACGCATCGGCATGTCGTCAAATTTCTCTCGGTATGCCGCCGAATTGACTGCCCGCAAGTCCACCAAGCACGCCGCGCTCAAGCGCTTCAACTCGGTATCCGTCGGGCGGCGTACTTTGCTTTGTTCCGCCTTCAAATATTCGCCCGCGGGCTTGACGTACTTCGCTTTCCATTCTTCGTACGTCATATTCTCTACGCGGACGCTCTTACCCGTCTCGGGGTCTCTCGCCACCCGTTCGCCATCATCCGTGACACCCTCGATATACGGTACCGTGGTAGTCCGACAATGACAATGAAAGGGCGGCATCGTTACGCCCGGTTTCGCGTCTTTCCGGTCGAATATTTTCCCGTCAAGGTGTTGGCATGTCTCGGACGTCTTATTGTCCAAAACGGCGCAAATCTCATACTGCTCAACGTCGAGCGTGTCGTAGGTGTCAAGCATCGCGCGCTCTTGGATGTAGGCCGTTTCCGTCTCGACAAGGCGGTGCGCCTGCCCGTACGTCGTGTTGAACCGGCGCGCGATTTTCTCGCTCAGATCCGACGTTGGCGCGCCGGTCATCAGCGCCTGCGTGATGTCCGTTTGCAGGTTGTTGATACGGTCTTTTTTCTGTTTTCCTATCCTCTCTTTCGGACACCCGTAAAATTATTGTACGAACGCAAAAAGAACGTTCTGCAAGCAATCTGCAGAACGTTCTTTGATTTATATGTTCTTACCCTACGACAAGATTATTTGTCGTCCTTGATGACCCCGGTGGACACATCGGCTGCGCCGTCCGTCGCGGGGGCATCGTCTTTGACAACGCCTCCGCTCTTCGAATCATCGTCGCTGACACCGCTGTCGACAACATCATCTTGCATGAGTCCTTCTCCGTCATCTTTGACGAGCCCGCCACCGTCCGCCTTGCGGAGACCATCCTGTTTCTTTCTGTCGGTAGGCTCCGTTGCGTTCGAAGGCTCCTCCACAGGTTGCGGAATCGGCTCTCCATCCGCCGGTGCATCGTCTGCCGGTATCAATCCCTCCGTCGGTTCGTCATGCAGCAGGCTCACCTTGCGATAGCGTGCCATGCCGGTACCCGCCGGAATGAGCTTACCGATGATGACATTTTCCTTGAGACCGAGCAAGGGGTCGATTTTCCCCTTGATGGCGGCATCCGTCAGGACCCGTGTCGTTTCCTGGAAGGAGGCGGCCGACAGGAACGATTCCGTCGCCAACGCCGCTTTGGTAATCCCCAACAGTTCGTGCGTACCGGTCGCCGGCCGCTTTTCTTCCGCCGTCAGGCGACGGTTTTCCCGTTCGAGTAGACCCGATTCCACCCGTTCGCCCGGCAGGAAATCCGCATCGCCCGGATCGTCGATTTTGACTTTGTGGAGCATCTGCCGGACGATGACTTCGATATGCTTGTCATTGATTTCCACGCCCTGCGACTTGTAGACCTTCTGGACTTCATACACGATGTAGCGCTGGGTCGCATTGACGCCGAGCACCCGCAAAATGTCATGCGGATTGATGGAGCCTTCCGTCAGGCGGGCGCCTTTTTCGATTGTTTCACCGTCAGCCACAACAATTTTGAGTCCGAACGGAATCGTCTTTGACCATACGTCCGCCCCGTCGGTCACGTTGATTTTGAAGACTTGTTCGTTGCCTTCCACTTCTTCAATCTGCACCGTGCCGCCGATTTCACTGATGATTGCATTACGTTTCGGTTTGCGCGCTTCAAAGAGTTCTTCGACACGCGGCAGACCTTGCGTAATATCTTCGTTCGACGCGACACCGCCGGTATGGAATGTCCGCATCGTCAGCTGCGTGCCCGGCTCCCCGATGGACTGCGCGGCAATGATGCCGACCGCTTCGCCGACTTCCACTTGCCATCCCGTACCGAGGTTGCGACCGTAGCACTTCATACAAATGCCGTGCGGCGAATGACAGGTCAACGGCGAACGGATTTGTGCTTTGTCATAGAATTTTTCAATTTCTGCGGCGGCTTCTTCGACGATGAGTTCGTTTTTCGCTACAATCAGGCGACCCTTGTCATCGACAAAATCCTGCGCCGCGGTACGACCGGCAATCCGATCGCGGAGCGGCTCGATAATCCCGTCGCCTTCCCGAATGGCTTCCACTTCCACGCCGACGACTTCATCCAGGCGCACGCGGACGACTTTGACATCACTGGCCAAAATCGACTCGATCGTCGTATCGCTCAGTTTTTCGCCGGCCTTGAAAAGCACTTGTCCCGATTCATCAACCACGTCATCGACGATTTCTTTGTCGCGCATCCGGTTCATCATTTCTTCCCGCAAGCGGTTGCGCAATTGTTCTTCCGGCTCGCCGAGGCTGACCACGGTCTTTTCATTGGACACATGGGCATGCTCCGCCGTATTGCTGTAATACCCGCGCAAGACGATTTCCGGTACGAGATGCGCTCCGATGATATCCAAATCCGCCTCGGCAATCAATTGCCCCGCCGGCAACAAGATTTCGCCTGTCTTGGGATCGATGACCGGTGCATCCAAAATACGACCGATGAGCTTGTCGCGCAGTACTTTGACCGCCGCCTTGGACGATGTAGCAAAGCGCCCGCGTTCGCGCACGAAGTCGATTGTCACGATATCGCAGTCCTGCTCGCGCACGATGACATCTTGCGAGACGTCGACCAGACGCCGCGTGAGGTAGCCGGAGTCGGCCGTCCGGAGCGCCGTATCGGCGAGACCCTTACGGGCGCCGTGGCTGGAGGTAAAGTAGTCCAATACCGTCAGCCCTTCACGGAAGTTCGCTTTGATCGGCAAGTCGATAATCCGCCCCGTCGGGTCGGCCATGAGGCCGCGCATCCCCGCCAACTGACGAATCTGCTGTTCATTACCGCGAGCACCGGACTGGGCCATCATCGTCAAGGGGTTGAATTTGTCCATCCCCTTCATCATCGCCTTGGTCACTTTCGTCGTCGCATCGTCCCACACCTTGATGGTGTTGCGATAGCGTTCTTCTTCCGTAATCAAGCCGCGGCGGAACATCGTATGAATCTTTTCGACCGTCTTGTCGGCTTCCTCCAAAATCGCTTTCTTATCTTCCGGCACGCGAATATCGTCAATCCCGATGGTCATGCCGGCTTTACGGGCATAGTAGAACCCGAGTTTTTTCACTTTGTCGAGCAGTTCGGCCGTTTCCGCCATGCCGAAGGTACGGAAGCATTCGTTAATGAGCTTGGCCAGCTGCTTTTTGTCCATCAGCATGCCCGTCTCCAAGAGCGACACGCCGGCATGATCGACACGACGGAATTTGCGCAATTCTTTCGGCAATTCCGCATTGAAAATCATCCGTCCCGGCGTAGTCAGTACCAGCACGCTGTGTTTCTCCCGTTCCGCGTCCGTCAGCAGCTGCGTCGGGATATCTTCCGTCGGCACCGGCAGGAAGATGTATTCCTGCAGGCGGACTTCGTGCTGATCGTAGGCCATGCGGACTTCATCGCTGTCCGCAAAGGTCGGAATCGGCACGCCGGTCGCCTTGGCGGCGTCATCATAGAGCGAATACGTGAATTCCGTCACCTTGCGTTTTTCGGCCGGATATTCTTCACTGCGGTCGATGGTCAGATAGTACGCCCCGAGGACCATGTCCTGTGACGGTACGGCGACCGGTTTGCCGTCCTTGGTCGACAAAATATTGTTGACCGACAGCATCAACGTCCGCGCTTCCGACTGCGCTTCCACCGACAGCGGCAAGTGACACGCCATCTGGTCGCCGTCAAAGTCGGCGTTGTAGGCGGCGCACACGAGCGGGTGCAACTTAATCGCGCGGCCTTCCCACAAAATCGGTTCAAACGCCTGAATCCCCAACCGGTGCAACGTCGGCGCACGGTTCAAAAGGATCGGGTGTTCGTGAATGACATCTTCCAGCACGTCCCAGACTTCCGGAACGACTTTTTCTACTTTTTTCTTCGCGCTTTTAATATTGGTCGTCAAGCCGCGCTTCACGAGTTCTTTCATCACGAACGGCTTGAACAGTTCGAGCGCCATTTCTTTCGGCAGCCCGCATTGATGCATTTTGAGTTCCGGGCCGACGACGATAACCGAACGGCCGGAGTAGTCGACACGCTTGCCCAGCAAGTTTTGGCGGAAGCGCCCCTGCTTACCTTTGAGCAAATCCGACAGCGACTTGAGCGGACGACTGCCCGCACCGGTCACCGCACGGCCGCGACGACCGTTGTCAATCAACGCATCGACCGCTTCTTGCAGCATGCGTTTTTCATTGCGCACGATAATATCCGGCGCATGCAGTTCCATCAAGCGTTTCAGCCGGTTGTTCCGGTTGATGACACGCCGATACAAATCATTCAAATCGCTCGTCGCAAACCGCCCGCCGTCGAGTTGTACCATCGGACGCAATTCCGGCGGAATGACCGGAATGCAATCCAAAATCATCCATTCCGGACGGTTACCCGACTTGCGGAAGGCTTCCACCACTTCCAGGCGACGAATCGCCCGCAGGCGTTTTTGTCCGGAGTTGCCGTCCAGCTCCGCCCGCAGTTCGGCATGCAGGGCATCCAAATCGATCTCCTGCAACAATTTTTTAATCGCCTGGGCGCCGATTTCCGCGACAAATGCATCGCGCCCGTAGGTCGCGACCGCTTCCTGATATTCCGGCTCCGTGAGCAGTTGTTTTTTCGTCAGACCCGTATCTTTCGGGTCCAAGACGATATAGGCGACAAAGTACAATACCCGTTCCAAGGATTTCGGAGAAATATCCAAAATCAGTCCCATTCGGCTCGGGATGCCTTTGAAATACCAAATATGCGACACGGGTGTAGCCAACTCAATATGCGCCATGCGCTCGCGACGCACTTTGGCACGGGTGACTTCTACGCCGCACTTGTCGCAGATGACTCCCTTATTTCGGATGCGCTTGTACTTCCCGCAATGACATTCCCAGTCTTTTTGCGGTCCGAAAATCCGTTCGCAAAACAGTCCGTCCCGCTCCGGTTTCAGTGTCCGGTAGTTAATCGTTTCCGGTTTGGTCACCTCACCGTGCGACCACTCGCGAATTTTTTCGGGTGAAGCCAACCCGATTTGCATCGAGTCAAATTCATTTACGTCCAACAAATATACCGCTCCCTTCCCGCTGTCGTATTAATTTTCGTCCGGTTCTTCCGTTGCAAAAAACGGATCGTCCGCGCGCACGCGACTGCTTACGCCCGTGGTGTCGTCCTCGGCATCTTCCTCCGCCGGTACGAGGCCGCCTTCGTCGGCCTCACGGTCGCCGGATTCCGGCGCCGATACATAGCCTCCGTCAGTACTGTTCGGGCCGATGAGCTCGCCGACTTCTTCCGACGTCATCCGGCTGTCTTCATCGTCGAGTTCCTTGATGACGACTTCTTCGCCGTTTTCATTCAAAATCCGCACGTCCAAACCGATACTCTGCAGTTCCTTGAGCAGGACTTTGAACGATTCCGGTACGCCCGGTTCGGGGATATTTTCCCCTTTGACGATTTTTTCATACGCTTTGACACGGCCGATGACATCGTCGGATTTGACGGTCAGTATTTCCTGCAAGGTATAGGCCGCCCCGTACGCTTCCAATGCCCAGACTTCCATTTCTCCGAACCGCTGCCCGCCGAATTGGGCTTTGCCGCCGAGCGGCTGTTGCGTAACGAGCGAGTACGGACCGGTCGAGCGGGCGTGAATCTTGTCGTCGACCAAGTGGTGCAATTTGAGCATGTACTTGTAGCCGACAGTGACTTTGTTGTCCATCCGTTCACCCGTGCGGCCGTCATAGAGCCAGGTCTTACCGTCACGCGGCAAGCCCGCCATTTCTAGTGTGGTAAATACATCTTCTTCGGATGCGCCGTCAAAGACCGGCGTCGCGATATGCACACCTGCCACGTCCGGCTCCGGCATGCCGTACTTGTCGACATCATAGCCGCCGTCGCGCAAGCGCTGTTCCACATCGGGGTCGCCGTTGCGGATTTGCATACCGAGTGCCTGCACCGCACGACCCAAGTGCGTTTCCAGTACCTGTCCGATATTCATGCGGCTCGGTACGCCCAAGGGGTTCAGTACGATTTGCACCGGCGTACCGTCCGGCATAAACGGCATATCTTCCTGGCGCATGACGCGCGACACGACCCCTTTGTTGCCGTGACGTCCCGCCATCTTGTCGCCTTCATGGATTTTTCGTTTTTGGGCGATATAGACCCGCACCAACTTATTGACACCGGGGGCCAATTCGTCCCCGTTTTCCCGTGTAAATACGCGCACATCGACGATTTTGCCCGATTCGCCGTGCGGTACTCGCAAACTCGTGTCGCGGACTTCGCGTTCTTTCTCACCGAAAATCGCCCGCAACAACTTTTCTTCCGGCGTCTGTTCCGTTTCGCCTTTCGGCGTGCATTTGCCGACAAGCACATCGCCCGGCGAGACTTCCGCCCCGACCATGATGATGCCGTCTTCATCCAGATATTTGAGCGAATCTTCGCTGACATTGGGCAGCTGGCGGGTGATTTCTTCCGCGCCGAGCTTCGTATCGCGCGAATCGCATTCGTATTCTTCAATATGAATCGACGTATAGATATCTTCTTTTGCCAATTCTTCGCTGAGCAAAATCGCGTCTTCGTAGTTGTAGCCTTCCCACGGCATGAACGCGACCAGCACATTGTACCCCAGTGCCAACTCACCGCCGTCCGTCGCCATGCCGTCCGCCAGCGTTTGCCCCGCTTCCACACGTTCGCCCTTCGTCACCAACGGGTGCTGGTTGACGCAAGTGCTTTGGTTGGAGCGGACGAACTTGATGAGGTCGTAGCGGTCGAGCTCTCCGCCGTCGGTGCGGATGATGATTTCTTCCGCGGTGACGCGCTTGACCGTACCGGCCCGTTCCGCCAGTACGCAGACACCGGAGTCGCGGGCGGCGGTGTACTCCATCCCCGTCCCGACGAGCGGCGCTTGCGTGCGCAGGAGCGGTACCGCCTGCCGCTGCATGTTGGCCCCCATCAGGGCGCGGTTCGCGTCGTCGTTTTCCAAGAACGGAATAAGCGCCGTCCCGACGGAAACGACCTGCTTCGGCGATACGTCCATCATATCCACCCGCTGCGGCTCGACTTCCAAGACATCCGACTCCAAGCGGCTGGCGACATGCTTATGGACAAAATGATTCTGTTCGTCGAGCGGCTCGTTGGCCTGCGCGACAACCAGATTTTCTTCTTCATCGGCCGTGACATAACGCACTTCATCCGTCACCGTCGTCTCGCCGTTCTCTTGCGTGACAATGCGGTACGGCGTTTCAATCAAGCCGTATTTATTGACCTTGGCAAAGTTGGCCAGTGACGAAATCAACCCGATATTCGGACCTTCCGGCGTTTCAATCGGGCACATCCGGCCATAGTGCGAATGGTGTACGTCGCGGACTTCAAAGCCGGCGCGTTCGCGTGACAGACCGCCCGGCCCGAGCGCCGACAAACGACGCTTGTGCGTGAGCTCGGCCAGCGGATTCGTCTGGTCCATAAACTGCGACAACTGGCTCGACCCGAAGAACTCTTTCAGCGAGGCGACAATCGGCCGGATATTAATCAGCGATTGCGGCGTCAAGCTGTCGCGATCCTGGACCGCCATGCGTTCCTTGGCGGTCCGTTCCATCCGTGCCAGACCGACGCGAATCTGATTTTGGAGCAACTCCCCGACACAGCGCAGACGTCGGTTCCCCAAGTGGTCGATATCATCCGTCTGACCGACACCTTCAATCAGGTTCAGCAAGTACGAAATATTGGCAATCATATCCTCCGGCGCCACCGTGCGGACATTGTCGGAGAGATTGGCATCATTGCAGACCATTTTGACGGTACGCTCGCCGTCGGCACTGTAAATATAAATCTCCTGCGCGCCTTCACCGGCAAATACGCCGTTATCGCGCAAGGCTTCAATATCCGCCGCCCGAATCACGGTATCCGCTTCGACGACAATTTCCCCCGTCTCCGGATGCACAATCGGCTCCGCCAGCTTGTGACCGCGCAGGCGGTTTTCCCAGCCGAGTTTCTTGCCCAACTTATACCGACCGATATGCGCCAAATCATAGCGGCGCGGATCAAAGAACAGATTGTTGAACATCTGCGTCGCGCTTTCCACCGACGGCGGTTCACCCGGACGCAACTTTTTATAAATCTCAATCAAGGCTTCATACTTCGTCCGCGACGGGTCTTTTTTCAGCATCTCCGTAATCCGCGGATCGTGTCCGAACAACTCTTCAATGGATTCATTCGTTTCATAGCCGAGTGCGCGCACCAAGACCGTCGCCGGCAACTTGCGGTTGCGGTCGATGCGGACGTTGATGATATCGTTGGCATCCGACTCGAGCTCGATCCACGCGCCGCGATTCGGAATAATCGTCGACGAAAAGAGCGATTTGCCCATCGCGTCGACCTCTTTATTAAAATAAACCCCCGGCGAACGCACCAACTGGCTGACGATGACACGCTCCGCCCCGTTGATGACAAATGTCCCCGTGTCCGTCATCAAGGGGAAATCGCCCATATAAATCTCCGTCTCCTGGATTTCCTGCGTTTCCGCATTTTCCAGACGGACTTTCATGCGCAGCGGTGCCGAATACGTCGCATCCCGTTCTTTGCATTCGCGAATCGAGTATTTCGGTTCTTCAAAACGATACTCACCGAAATACAATTTCAACTTCCCGTCTTTATCATTCCCGCGTTCGTTACTTTCAATCGGTGAAATATCATCAAAACTGTCGCGGATTCCCTCTTTGATGAACCAAGCATAGGAATCCCGCTGCAAATCGAGCAAATGCGGCATACGCAATACTTCGTTGATTTGCGCGTAAGTATAGCGTTTTCTTTTGCCCATCTGTATCGGTTTGAACATGCACTCGTCACCCCTTCTGTATTGTCGCAAGCCGCAGGAAGGTCGAAAAATGACAATAAAAGCAAGGTTCTCTACTTTCTTGAACCTTGCTTTGTGATTTTTCGGGTCCCGTTTCTCCTCCGCCAATCGCTTACGATATTAACGACACTATTGCAATTAACAATTATATCATCAATTCATGCGCTCGTCAAGAGAACCTGTCAACCTTCGCGTATAGGTTTTTTCAGGTGTATTGTACACCAAAATACCGACGCTGGCAAGTGCCGGCATCGGTATTTTCTCATCACCTCGTGCGGTCGTCTGCAGAGTCTCAGTTCGCCGTCAGCGCCGCGAGGTTTTCACGTTGGAGCGAGAGATAGTCCGCGCCCGCTTTTTCCTGCGCCGCGGTCAGCCCCTCAATCGGGTTGAGCATGCGCACCTGCGCGCCCGTTTCCCGTGCGATGGCCTCCGCAAGCTTCGGCGAAAGCAGTTCTTCCGTATAAATCACCTTGATGTCGTGCGTGCGTACCGCTTCAATCAAGTCCGCCATGCGTTCCGGCGTCGGTTCCGCATCGGCGTCGATACCCATTATCGCGATCTGCTCCAAACCGTAACGGTCGGCCAGATAACCGAACGCCGCATGCGTCACCAAGAGGGTGCGATTGCTGCGCTGTGCCAACGCTTGCGCAAAGTCGGCATCCAATTGCGCCAATTCTTTTTTGTATGCTTCGCCGTTTTCTCGGTACGTCGCGGCATGTGCGGGATCGGCCTCCGAGAGTGCCGCCACAACGGTATCGACTTGGTGCATCACATTCTGCGGGTCAAGCCATACATGCGGATCCACCCCGCCGTGATGGTGATGCCCGTGTTCGTGTTTATGCGCATGTTCGACCGTGCCTTCGTGGTCATGGTCGTGGTCGTCATCATGATGCGCATCCGCATCGTCATGGTGATGGCCGTCCTCATCATGCGCATCGGCCTCATCGTGATGATGGCCGTCATGGTCTTCCTCCTCATGCGCCGTCGGGACACGCAACTTGAGTCCCTGCGCGAGTTCGACCGCTTTCGCGTCCCCCAATACCTCCGGCGTCAACAGCTGCTCCATCGGCTCGAGCCCCGCGCCGTTGTAAAAGAAGACCTTGGCCTTTCCGATCTCCTTGCGGTCACTGACCGTCGGCTCCCAATCATGCGGCTCCGCCCCCGGCGGTACCAGCAAATGCACATCCACCAAATCGCCGCCGACTTTTTTCACCACATCGGCCACCGGAAACACCGTAGCCACGACGCGCATCTTGTCGCTTTGCGGCGCGGCATCCTTGCCGCATCCCGCTGCGACTACCATCAGCGCCGCACACACCAGCGCCAACATCCATTTCATTTTCATACTATCACTCCTTTACACTGACGGTAATTATACGCAAACTCGCCAGCCCCCGCCACTTTACGCATTACCGTGGAACAGTCATTCATGCAATCCTATGGCGGAAACGAGCGCACCCGTTCCTCTTTTTCCTCATCTTTTTCAATAGATATTATCATGATTCGCTAATCCCTCCGACAATGACACCCCCGCTTCACAATATAAAAAGGATTTTGCCATTCACAGCAAAATCCTTTTTATATACCGCCGCACATCGGCAAACCACCCATCTTGCCGCACCGCCGCAGTTAATCTTCATTTAGAATAATCCGTTTCAGCAACGGCTCCAATCGAGAAACTATTCCTGTAACCAATGCATTCCCCATAACAAAGTATCTCGTTTTTGCCGGCATCGTGTCTGTCCAATTAGGCGGAAACATTTGAATCATTTCACACTCAACGGGTCTTAAAATTCTGTACCGATTGATTCGTTCATCAAAAATAATATGCGAAGAACGATTTTGTGTTCCTTCACTTGTCAACATGGTTCTGGCGGGCGCATCAAGATTTTCCGGAAACGCCATTTTGCCCTCGCTATATATATAAACATGTCCGCTTCTTGTCCTTCGCTCAATTCTTTTACTACCTTTCAGATACTTCCACTTGTCCAGTCGGTCGTTTGCAACAATGTACACATTCATATCTTCATTATACAACTGTGCAGCATTTTGCAAAATTTCTCCCAACGAGTATATCGGCTCTCCTTTTGCCAATACGTCTGCGTGAACAACACGTCCGTTATTCATGATTCCGCTGTCGAAAAACTTTCCTTCTGAAAAACAGTTCGATACCGCCAATATATCCTCGTACGCATTCAAATCCGTTTTCGCCAAAGCACCAATCTCTTGCAACGGGAAAGCAATATTAAAAAGACATGTCGTCAACTCATCCGACGAAACGGCATTCGCATATTTGGTAGACTTCAAATACGCAAAAATAAATACTCGTTTCCTTTTTTGCGGCATACCGTACTCGCCGGCATTAAGCACTCTCCACTGCACGCCATATCCCAATTCGTCAAAGGTTTTCAGCATGACGGCAAAATCACGTCCTCGCCGACTTGCCGGCGATTTTAACAATCGATCAACATTTTCCAGCAATACAAACGGCGGCTTCTTTGCAACCAAGATATCTTTGATATCCCAAAAGAGAACTCCTTTTTTGCCTTCTATTCCTTGTTCATTCGCCAATGAGCGTGCCACTGAATAATCTTGGCATGGGAACCCTCCTACCAACAAGGAATGATTCGGTATAGTTGACTTTTCAACAAGATGGATGTCCTCATTGGAGTGATTTTCACTGCCGAATCGCGTCGTATAGCAATCAAATGCATGTTGCACTTTTTTTGCAGGCTCAAACTGATTCGCCCACACGAATCTCCAATCTCCGTTTTCTATTGCACGTCCGTTTGCATCGATATCCTGAATATGATTCAGCCCGACGCGAAACCCTCCCACACCTGCAAACAACTCCACTACCGTTAACTCCATACCTACTACTCCTTTATATCGCAGATGATTTTGGCTACATAATCATTATTCAACCAAAAACACTGATTCGTCATTTTATTTCCATCCGGAAGGCAATCCATATCGGCATCACTACCATTTCCATACCGAACCCCATGGATTACATATGCACTTTTGGCGCTATGCGGGCGCAAATGAAATATGTTTGTCTCCGTTTTCTTAGGCAAATCATTACGTACTCGTATCGCGCCGTTTTTCCCCGATTGTATATCAAAACATACCCCGGCAAGAAATTTTTCTTTATACCGTTGCCAATCTTCCCTGCCGTCACTTTCTAAATCGGTCATCGGCATATTCCAAAACTTTGCTCCTTGCAGGACATATTCTCCCGACTCTGCTTCTTGAAACACTACAAACAAAAACCTCGTTTCCGAAAAATACGTATATTCATATGACGTTTCAAACTCTTGCCGAACGAAATCACCAATCGTAATTTTAGGGAACGACATGCTTTCTTTAGGCCTTCCGTTTCTTTGTACACGTATCGTTTTCACCGCAATATTGGCCTTTTGAAACTCTTCTGCATTGTCCGTTCGCACGCCCAACATTCTGCAAACCAATAATTGATTCTTTTGTTTTGCTACTTTTCCTCTATACAGCGCAAAATGTCGATAGAGCCATTCTTCGGTTTTTCCTTTGTACACGGATATTTTTTTGATGACCTGACTTTCAAAAGAACTGTTTTGTAGTTCTTCTTCCGTACATATCGAATCATATGACATCTGTCCGGTAATCACGTAATGATTCAATACATACGTCATGTACGACTGTTTTAATGAAAATGCTCTCCGCTTTGCCAAAATTTCTTTATTGTACCATTGCGGTTGTAAACTCTTTTTCGCGCTGACCCCCTTCGTGCACGCCCCCAAATACGTGGTATCACTTTCAGATAGTTCATGCGCCTTTCCGGCTATTATTTTTTCTGCTATCTTGCGGTAATCTTCTCTGATAATCGCTAAATCCTTCTTACAAACTTCACTATATAAATCATATAAATTGACAAAATCAATTCGATAGTCCGTACGTTTCTTTACCAAATTATTATCGGTTTTTCTTTCTCTCAAATACCAAATCATTAAAATTTTGCTCAATTTGCTTTGGAGGTGGAAATTATCTTTGAAGTCCTCTGCAATCGCCTCTGTGTTCGGTATCATGGAAATAACCAGGCGTTCTCCTGCACGCAATCCTTTTTTTGTTCGCTCATAGGGCGTTACCTTTAACTCAACTCCTGCATCCGGAAAATCGGCCTGTGACAAACTGTTCGGTTCATACATAAAATAATACTTTTCAAGCAGATTCCCCAAACCGCCTTTTGATTGACTCGAATCATAATACTCGACTTCATCAGAAAAGTCCGTTCGCAGTAAGGACTCCTCCAATACCTCCGCGAATGTTTTGCTGACCAGTTTCTCTGCATATTGCAAAATATCCATGCAATCTTGCGCATCATACGGTAAATCGGTATCACAAGTCATCATTTCTTCTCCACGAATATTCACTACGACACAACAATCAGGCTTGCCTGTATTATACCATAGCGTCGACACCGCCCCTTCCTTTATGCCCAATCCGAATGTGAACATCAGAAATCATGCTTTATCACCAAAAAGAGACTTGCCGGTAGGCAAGTCCCTTTGCGCGTTTTTTATTTCTTCCATTCGGCATAGGCCGGTGACCGCGCCATGCTTTCCGTGCGGTGCTGTCCCCACACATCGTGTGCCTTGCGCGTCGCCCCCGCGGCTTGGTAATGATACAGTCCCATACGATTATTCATGAGGTAGAGCATCGGTATCATCAGTTTTCTCCAGCCGGGGATGATGTGCCGCATCGTATCGGTAAAATTGATGTACCCCGTTTGCACCACGCCCGGCGCCAGCTCCGGCACTTCCTTGCCGCGCCATGTACCGGAGCGAAACTCCGCCTGCATGTACCGCACGGCGTCATGCTGCCGACTGTGTCCGACATTGAGCGGCTGTGTAAAATCCAGATGCAAATCAAACTCGGCAAATTCCGTCGTGACGATTTGCAAAAACGTACCGATTTCTTCCCAGGTCAGGTACATGACTACGCCCTCGGCAATAATCAGCAGGGGTCGATCGTGCGGAATCGCATAGGTCCACGCGCGCTCGAGCATGTTGCCCGCCACGGGCGTCACTCGCGGATGCGGTGCAAACAGCCGCTCCCGATAGGCAATGACTTCGGGAAAATCGACATCAAACCACTCGACCGTCCCGTCATCGACCCGTGAAAACCGCGTATCGAGCCCCGACCCGAGCGACACCACCACTCCGCCGGGATGCCGGTGCAACCAGCGACGAATCTCCCCGTCCATCGTCATCGCCCGTGCCAGTATCCCGTAATAACTCATCCAGGTCATCTTGCATTGCGTATTGTCGGCGGCCAGCCGCGATGCCAATTCCGCCGCTTCCGTATCACCCAACAGCGGCCGCTCACTCTCGGCATCTTGCGCCCGTGCTGTCAACGGTATCAAGAGTGTTTGCGCCACACCCTGTAAATCAATCCGTTCCATAGATTCACCTCGCTTTACGATACCGCCCTTTTTTCCTATTTTAGCATGAAAGCGTGATGAGTGCACAAAAAACGCACGATGCCTCGTGCGTTTTCGTTTTCGTTGCTGTACATCTTACATCGAGATATCCCGCCGCCCCGTCAGCTTGAAAAAGAGCAGCAGACTGATAATACTGGTCACGGTCAGTATCGTTGAGAAAGCACTCGCATTGCCGTAATTGCCGCGGATGACTTCCGTATAAATCGACACGGTCAGTGTCTGCGTTTGACTCGTATACAAAATAATGGAACTGGACAATTCGCTGATGACGGTCACCCAGCTCATAATCGCACCGGACAGGATGCCCGGCACCATCATCGGCAGCATAATCTTGCGAAACGTCGTCGCATCCGACGCCCCGAGCGATATCGCCGCTTCTTCCATGCTCGGCGAAATCTGTCCGATGATGGCGGCCGTACTGCGCACGGTATAGGGCATACGCCGAATCGCATACGAGATGACCAAAATCAGTGCCGTCCCCGAAAGCAAGAGCGGCGGTTTGTTAAACGCAAAGAGAAACGCAATCCCCAGTACCGATCCCGGAATGATGTAGGGGAACATCACGATGACGTCCAGCACATGGGTGAGCACGTTGCGATGCCGCACCGTCAGGTACGCCACCAGCACGCCGATGAGCAAAATCAGCACCAACGCCGCCAACCCCAGCGAGTAGGTATTCCAGACCGCATTGGTATCCTTGGCGAAAATCGCCTCATAGCTCGCAAGCGAGAAGCCTCCGGTATAGACCTGACCGCCGTTCGTCGCCAAAAAACTGGTATAGATGACCACCGCCTGCGGGATAATCGCCAAGCCGACGACCGCATACACCAACGCGTGCAACGCCCAATTCTTCCAACCGCGGGCACGGACTTTCACCATCGGCTTGAGCGCCGTCATCGTGTAGGAACTGCGTTCCGAAATGAATCGCTGCGCAAAGAACAGCAGCATCGTCATCACCACGACGATTAAGCACAGCGCCGCGGCAAATCCGTCATCGCCGCCCACTTCGCTCATGAATTGATTGTACACCAGCACCGGCATCGTCTTGTAGCCTTCCCCGATGAGCATCGGTGTCCCGAAATCGGAAAAGACGCGCATAAAGATGAGCAACGCCCCCGCGAGCAGTGTCGGCATGACCAGCGGCACGACGATGCGCCGCATCCGGTCAAAGGAGCCCGAGCCGAGACTTTCCGCCGCCTCAATCAACGAGCTGTCCATGTTTTTGAGCGCGCCGGCGACATACAGATAAATCAGCGGGAACGATTGCAGGGAAAAGACCAGTAGTATCCCCGCAAACCCGTAAATCCCGTCAAACGCCCACCCGAATGTATCATTCAGCCACGAGGTCAGCACCCCGCTGCGCCCCAAGAGCTGAATCCAAGCATACGCCCCGATAAACGGCGGCGACAGATACGAAATCACGATGAGGACATTCAGCCAGGCCGATCCGTGTATCTTATACTTGGTCAATATATATGCCATCGGCACGCCGATGACGGCCGCCATCAGCGTCGCCGCCATGGTGACTTCGAGCGAATTGACCAATGTCGACCAGTAAAACCGCTTGGCGAAAAACTTGCCGACATAATCGAGTGTCAGCGCACCGCTCGTCGGGTCGATGACCGCTTTGTACAGCACCAAGGCCAACGGCAACAGGATGAAAATCGCCCCGAACGCAAATACCATCAGGCTCAAGACTGTCCAGCCGTTCAGTTTCCGTCTGTGCGCCATCTCACACACTCCCTATCAGCGTCCGCGTCGTCACCGTATCAAATACATTGATTTTCCGCGGATCCATGCGCGCCCACAGCGTCGTGCCGTCAGGAAAAATATCCTCCCGACTGCGGTCTTGAATGATTTCCAGCCGCTCGCCCGTATCGGTACGGGCAAAATAATGCGTCACCAGCCCTAAGAATACGGAGCTTTCAATCGTCACGCACACACCGGGTCCTTCTGTCGCAAGCGTCCATTCCTCCGGCCGTACCGCCACCGTCACCGTTTTGCCGTACGCATCAGATGACAATCCCGGAATCCGTTCCGTATAGGAGTCCGTCACCTGCAACACCGGTTCCGTGCCCGCCACCGTCGCCGACACCGAGTTGGACAGACCGATGAATGAGGCGACAAAAGTATTGGCCGGACGCCGATAAATCCGCACCGGCGTATCCACCTGCTGGATTTCCCCCGCCTGCATGACCGCAATCCGATCCGATACGGCCAATGCTTCTTCCTGATCGTGCGTCACGTACACCGTCGTGATACCCACCCGATGCTGAATCTCTTTAATCACATTGCGCATCTCCACACGCAGCTTCGCATCCAAGTTGGATAGCGGCTCGTCCATCAGCAAGACCTCCGGCTCAATCACAATCGCCCGCGCGAGCGCAACGCGCTGCTGTTGCCCGCCGGATAACTGCGACGGCATACGATCCGCCAGGTGGTCGATTTTGACAATTTGCAAAATCTCCTCGACCGAATGCGCCATCTCGCCCTTCGATTGGCCCCGCATTTTCAGTCCGAACTCGACATTTTCCCGCACGGACATATGCGGAAAAATCGCGTAATTCTGAAACACCATGCCCATATTCCGCCGATTGGTCGGAATATCGTTGATGACTTTATCGTCAATACGAATCTCCCCGCCTTCAATCGAATTGAACCCGATAATCATCCTGAGCAACGTTGTTTTCCCGCAGCCCGACGGGCCGAGCAAGGTAAAAAACTCGCCCGGTCGAATGGATAACGAAACGCCTTTAATGACCGTTTCCTGTCCGTATTGCTTGACCACACGGTCTAATGTAATCGCGACTCCCAACTTGTTTCCTCCGCCCTACACGCAAATGGAGCCCCGCGGGGCTCCACATGACTCTACAATCCGTTATTGCAACGAATTTTCCAAATGTCGGTTCCATTCCGCGACAATTTCCGGTTTATGTTCCGCAACCCAATTTTCATCATAATTGGCAAACATCCGAATTTCGTCTTGCGGTTTCATATAGTCCGCCAGCTTTGCACCCTTGCGCAACGGACGTACCGTCAATGTTTCACCGACCATATTCTGTACTTTTTCCGACAACATATAGTCGACAAACTTCTTGGCATTTTCAATATGGCGCGCCCCCTTGATAATCTGTACCGATTCACCCGGGAAAATAGCGCCTTCCGACGGGAATACGACTTCCACCGGTGCACCGTTCTTCACATAGTTGGCCGCCGGATCTTCCCAGGTCAGACCGACCGTATATTCACCGTCCGCCACGCCTTTATGCACCGCCCCCGAACTGTTCAGGAACTTACCGTCCACATTTTGAATAAACCGATCGACAAATTCCCACGCTTCGGGACTCATCGGGTCATTATTCTTGCCGTGCGCATAGAGCATCGCCATCAGTGACTGGAAGGCCGAGCTCGAATTGGCCGGATCGCCCATGGCGATTTTGCCGCGCAATTCGGGATTAAGCAAGTCGCTGAAGCTGCTGATTGGACGCTGCGCCAAATCCTTATTGACAATCAGTACGGTCGGATCCGCAAAGGCCGGTGTAAAATATCCGCTCTTGTTTTGGAATGCCGGCAACATATTGGCATTTTCCGGCGATACATATTGCTCGAACAACTCCTTCTTCGAGGACAACATCGTTTCGTCGGCCGCCCAGAAGATATCGCCGCCCGGATTTCCTTGTTCCGATTCCACACGCTTGAGCAGCGGACCGGTCCCCGCTACGACGACCTCCACTTTGATACCCGTATCTTTTTGGAAGTTTTCAATGACCAAATTGTTCAACTGTTCACTGCGCGCCGTGTATACGACCAACTTGTCTCCGTCCGCACCCGCGTCTTTTTTCGGTGTATCACCGCCGCCGCAACCGGCAATCGCCATCGCGAGCACCGCCACCCCGGCCAATTTTGCCCAGCGTTTCGACATCATACCCATGTGAATTCCTCCCGTAACGATAGAAAATATCTTACCTCTTATCATCATAGCACATACCTGCTTTTTACACCAGCTTTACACTATCTTGAAGTATTTCCCAAATCGCATAGCGGGGGTCCATTTTTCACGTAGGTTATCACCGCTCGTCCGCCCACTCCCAGACCGGTGTCGTCGCCGTCAGCAGGCCGCACCGGACCTGTGCGCCGAAATCGGTCGCGAGGATGTCCCCCAGCATCCGCACGGCCGCCTCCACACGCGCTCTTGTACCGACCGCACCGTCGATCGGAAACAATGCCCGTGTCGTCGTATCGGTGATTTTACCGCATTCGCTTTGCCGCCAGATAAACCGCCGTGTCCGCACGCTCGCCGCACTCGCATAGACGATTTCCCCTGTATCGGGATGCTCCGCCGCCGAGCTGCCGAAGGGGATAAAGGTATCTCCCTCCCGCGCCGGCCGCACGATTAAGACGCCGTCCGTCAATGTCGCCGCATCGTGCGCACCGATCGGCACGTCGCAAGTCAGCGACACGACATTGACCGCATCCACCAGCGGCGAAACCGACGGCAGTCCCTTGCCCTTGACAATGCGCGTCAGCAACGCTTCCAACGAGGGCGGATAGCGGTTCGGGTTCATGCCCAATGTCCGCACCAAGTCACGATACGGCACCACCGCCGGGTCGTCTTTTATCCGCTCCGTGCGCCGCGCCGCATTCCGCACGACGGCCTCCTCCAGCCGCTGCGACCACGCTTGCGCCCCGTCGAGCGGGTGGATATCGACCGCCGCCACCACCCCGAAACATATCTCCGGTGCCGCCTGCCACACAGCGCCGTCCACTTCATACCGCATAGGTCTCTCCTTTCGTACAAAAAAAGACGAGTTCCCTCGTCCTTTCAAAAAATCGCTCGCCAAAGCGCGATGACAATCGTGCCCGGCATTCCGAAAAACGCCACAATCAACACATCCGGCAATGACCACGGCAACGCCACCAGTCCCAACGCATCAATCAGCCAGTACGCGATACCGCCGGCAAGGATATTGCCGATAAACGGCCGTAGCGCCCAGCCGAGAAACTTGGCAATCAGGATGACCATCACGGCCGTAATCAAAAACACCAATCCGACTTCCGGCATTGTATTCACCTCACATGGTCTGCCGGTGCGCCAACGCACCCGCCAGTGTAATCCCGTCGACAAAGCCGATATCGCCGCCCGCCGGCAAGCCGCGGGCAATCCGCGTCACCCGCACGCCGATCGGCTTGAGCAGCCGCGCCAAGTACAGCGCCGTCGCTTCGCCTTCCACATCGGGGTCGGTCGCCAGGATGACTTCCTGCACCCGATCGCTGCGCAGACGCTCCAGCAATTCGCGTATCCGCAAATCTTCCGGGCCGACACCGTCCAGCGGCGACAATACGCCGCCCAGCACATGGTACACCCCGTGGTAGCCTTGCGAGCGTTCCATCGCCATCACTTCCGCCGCCGTCTCCACGACACAAATCAAACTGTGGTCACGTTTACCGTCGGCACAAAATTCGCAGGGATTTTGCGTCGACAAATTTCCGCAAATCCGACAATATCCGACTTCACGTCGCGCATCGACAATCGCCTTGACCAACGCATCGACCGTCTCCGCCGGCTCTTCCATCAGAAAGTACGCCAGCCGACGGGCCGTCTTGGCACCGACACCCGGCAATCGCCGCAACTGCTCGACCAAGTATCCAAACGGTTCGTTCATCAAAACATTCCCGGAGGAAGTCCCATACCGCCCGTAATCCGATTGACTTCCTGCGTTGCCATATCGTCGATTTTGCGCACCGCTTCATTCACCGATGCCGTCACCAAATCTTCCAGCATTTCCGGATCGCTCGGATCGATGACTTCCGGTGCAATGGACAATTCCGTAATCTGCTTTTCCCCATTCATCACCAACCGAATCGCACCGCCGCCGGCAGTGACTTCGGTGGTTTTGGATTTCAATTCCGCCTGCATTTTCTGCATGTCGTCTTGCATTTTTTTGACCTTTTTCATCATGCCGGCCATCTGTGCTTTATTTCCGAACATCTGTTGTCTCCTTTACTGCGTATCGCTTATGATTCTTCTTTGATATATATATCATACTCCGCACTATGTTTCAAGATAGCATCCATGACCGGGTGCGACCGATCTTGCGCCGGGACATCGGCGGCCGTGATTTTCCGATAGCCGTCGTCTCCCGCCCGCGCTGCCTCGACAGGTGCGGTAGCCGGCAACTCCGCCGCCCTGCGCAATGCCTCCTGCGCGGCACTGCTGTCCGACTTGACCGCCTGCACGACGACCTGATGTCCCGTCAGCGATTGAATAATCCGCCCGACCTTGGCGCGATATGCGTCTTTGTTCGCCGCGTCAATCAGGAACGGATGTGCCGTACTGACGACCGCTCGCCCGCCTTCCAGCAAGAGTAAGGTCATACTGCCGTAACAACTGCTCTCGGCGATATACTTCTGTGCCTTGAGCGTATCGATGACACGCTTCCACAAAGCCTCGTATTCGGCCGCCGGCACAAAAAATGTGTCGTCCGCCGCAGGGATTGCCGCAGGCGCCGCGCTACGCTTTCGCCGCGCCGGTGAAGGCGCTGCACTTGCCGCAGGCGCCGCGGGGGCGGGGGCCGGTGTGGGTGTGGCCGCGGTCGTCGCCGCCGGGCGGGACGGGGCGGCAGGTGCAGACCGTCGCGGTGACAGTCCGCGCGCGTGGGCCAATTCGTCTTCCGTCACCACGCCGCCGTACTCCTCGTCCGGAAAGGATGCGCCGCCGGTATCGTCCGGACAGGACAATGGTGTCGGCGCAGGCAGCGGAGTCGGTGCGGGCGGCATCTGCGGCGTACCGACGGCGGATGCGGCAGGCGGGGCGACCGTGGCCGCGGATACGGGGGCGGCCGGCCGTACATCACCGCCGTCACGCACCCGATTTTCCAACGCCGTCACGCGCGCTTCCAGCTCCCGATTCGGCGCATCGCCGCCGGCCCGGCACAGACGAATCATGACCAGCTCCGCCTGTATCCGCGTCGCCATTCCGGCCCGTGCTTCTTGAATCCCGCGTCCCAACACATCCGCCATGACGGTCAGACGTCCCGTCGGTATCTGCTTTGCCAACTCCAGCAACCGCGACTTGCCCGCACCGTACTCGGCGAGTTCCGGCCAGTCCGGCCGACTCTGACAGAGCAGGACATCGCGCACCCATTGCAATACTTCCTGCAAAATCGGGCGCGCCTCTTTCCCTTCCTGAAACAACCGATACAGCTCCGCCAACGCCCCTGCCGCATCGCGCGCCGCAATCGCCTCGCCCATCTGCAACACAGCCTCGCGCCGCGGTACACCCAGCATGGCATAGACACTGTCCGTATCGATTTCCGTGTCGCCGCCGCCCGCGCACTGATCGAGCAGGCTCAGCGCATCACGCAGCCCGCCTTCCGCCCGCACCGCGATGACCTGCGCCGCCGCCGCCGTCAGGCGGATACCGCTTTTCTCCGCAATCGTCAACAAGTAGCGGGCAATCGTCTCCGTATCAATCCGCCGAAATTCGTAGCGCTGACACCGCGACACAATCGTCACGGGGATTTGCTCGGGCTCGGTCGTCGCCAAAATAAAAATCACATGCTCCGGCGGCTCTTCCAGCGTCTTGAGCAGGGCATTGAACGACTCTTTTGTCAGCATATGCGCTTCGTCGATGATATAGACTTTTTTGCGCGACTGCGTCGGCATCATCGTGACGGTTTCGAGCAACGCTCTGGTCTCGTCAATCCCGCGATTGGAGGCGGCATCCAGCTCCATCACGTCAAACGCACTGCCGTCCGTCACGGAACGGCAAACATCGCAGGTATTGCACGGCTCGGCCGTCGGCCCGTGCACGCAGTTCAGTGCTTTGGCTAAAATTTTCGCCATACTGGTCTTGCCCGTACCGCGTGGCCCCGAAAACAAGTACGCATGCGCGATGCGTCCCTCGACGACCGCCTGCGCCAAGGTCTTGGCGATGATGTCCTGACCGACCACTTCGGCAAATGTCTGCGGCCGCCAGCGCCGATACAATGCCAAGTACGCCATGGTCCGTTCCTCCTTTGTGCATAAAAAAAGCAGCTCACGCTGCGACCGACTTGCCGGCAGAAACCGATTATGACAACCTCCCGAGTAACCTCGTGGCACATGAAAGGATTCGCTTACTGCTGCTTCCTCTCGGACCTGACAGGGTTCACAAACTTCCATTGCACAAGCCCCGAAAGGTTGCCATAAGCGACCTCTGACGGTCGCGGTATGTTTATTATACAATACACGGTCGGGAAGCGCAAGCACCCGACCGTATCCGACCCTCATTGCCGTCGCCGACAAGCGGCGACAACCGCCTCCAACATCATGACGGTCGTCACCGCACCGACGCCGCCCGGTACGGGGGTCAAGGCCCCCGCCACCTCACGCACCGCCGGATCGACATCACCGACTGTCGCGCCGTCCACACGATGGATTCCGACATCGATGACCGTCGCCCCCGGACGAATCATCTCCGCCGTAATCGCCCGCGGTCGCCCCAACGCCGCCACCACGATGTCCGCCCGACGCGTGACCGCCGCAAGCTCCCGCGTATGCGAATGACAAATCGTCACCGTCGCGTGGGCGGCGAGCAAAAGACGCGCGACAGGTTTGCCGATGACATCACTGCGGCCGATGACCACCGCCTCTTTACCCTCGACGGCAATCCCGTAATGTGTCAGCAGCGCCAGGCAGGCGCGTGCCGTCGCCGGTACAAACGCCTCATCCCGTCCCGTCGCCAGCAGCCCCGCCTGTGTCGGCGTCAAGCCGTCGATATCCTTGGCGGGATTGAGCGCATCGAGCAGCGCCTGCCGATCGGCATACGCCGGCAACGGCATCAAGAGCAACACGCCGTCCACCTCGGGTGCCGCATTGAGCCTGCGAATCAATGCCAGTGCCTCTTCTTGCGAGTGGGCCGCGTCGGGTTCGACACGGGTGACGGCCATGCCGACCTCACCGGCCGCTTTCGCCAAAAACTCGGCATACATCCGCGCGCCCGCGTCCGTACTCAAGCGCACCAGCGCCAGCCCGGGCGTGCGCCCCTGCGCCGCCAGCTCCGCCACCGCTTGGCGCACCGCTTCCCGGCGGACACGTGCCGCTTCCTTTCCACACAATTCGCGCATAGGTCCTCCTAAAACAATCCGCTGATGCGACCTTCCGCATCGACATCGATTTGTTCCGCCGCCGGCCGCTTGGGCAGTCCCGGCATCGTCATCACGTCGCCTGTCAGCGCGACAATAAAGCCCGCACCCGCCGCAATCCGCAGTTCCCGCACATGCAAGGTAAATCCTTCCGGCCGCCCGATGCGGCTCGGGTCGTCCGAGAAGGAGTACGGCGTCTTGGCGATACACACAGGCAACTCGTCGTAGCCGTACGCCGCAATATCGGCCAACGTCTTTTCCGCGGCCGGCGCCAAGACAACATCCGCCGCGCCGTAAATACGTGTCGCCACGGTGCGAATTTTATCGACAACGGACATCGACAAGGGATACAGCGGCGCAAACGAAGCCTCCGCCCCCGCCAGCGTGCGCACTTCCTTCGCCAGCTCGATACCGCCGGCACCGCCGTCGGCAAATACGCTCGACAGCACCGCCGGAACCCCGTGACGACGACAGCAGGCCACGACTTCTTCCCATTCTTCCCGAGTATCCGTTGCAAATTCATTCACGGCCACCACGGCCGGTACACCGAACGCTGCGATATTTTCCAAATGTTTTTCCAGATTGACACAGCCGCGCCGCACCGCCTCGACATCCGGGCGATCCAGTTCCGCCTTGGCGACGCCGCCGTGCATCTTGAGCGCCCGCACCGTCGCCACGACCACCGCCGCACACGGTGTCAGCTCACCGTACCGGCACGCGATATCAAAGAATTTTTCCGCCCCCAAGTCCGCACCGAAGCCGGCTTCCGTCACGACATAATCCGCCATATGCAACGCCGTCTTCGTCGCCGTCAGCGAATTGCACCCGTGTGCGATATTGGCAAACGGACCGCCATGGACAAAGGCCGGCACGTGCTCCAGCGTTTGTACGAGGTTCGGTTTGAGTGCTTCTTTGAGCAGTGCCGTGAGCGCCCCCTGCGCCCGCAATTCGCCCGCTGTCACCGGCCGACCGTCCCGCCGATACGCGACAATAATCCGCGCAATCCGCGCTTTCAAATCATCCAAGTCCCGTGCCAAGCACAAAATCGCCATGATTTCCGAGGCCACGGTAATATCGAATCCGTCTTCGCGCGGCACGCCGTTGACCTTGCCGCCGAGCCCGATAACAATATGCCGCAAAGCGCGATCATTCAAATCGACAACCCGCTTCCAGACGACCCGTCGCGGATCGATATCCAATTCATTGCCTTGCTGCAGATGGTTGTCCAACAGCGCTGCCAGCAAATTATGGGCGGAGGTAATCGCATGCAAGTCCCCCGTAAAATGGAGATTGATGTCTTCCATCGGCACGACCTGCGAATAGCCGCCGCCCGCCGCGCCGCCTTTGATACCCATACACGGGCCGAGGGACGGCTCGCGCAGAGCGATGATGACCTTTTCACCGAGACGGGCCAGCGCCTGTCCCAAGCCGACCGTCGTGGTCGATTTGCCTTCGCCCGCCGGCGTCGGCGAAATGGCCGTCACCAAAATCAATTTCCCTTGCGGACGCGCCTGCGCCGCGCGCAACGCCGCATAACTCACCTTGGCCTTGTAGCGGCCGTACAACTCCACATCCTCCGCATCCAGACCGATGCCCGCCGCCACTTCCGTAATCGGCCGCAATTCGGTTTCCTGTGCAATCTCAATATCGCGTTTCATCTCTTCCACCCCTTATCTTGAAAAATAGACCGTGACGGTATCATCCGCTGTGACCGCCATCCCCGGCGGCGGGTCCTGATCGACGGCATTCCCCTGTCCCTGAGGCGCAATCGCAATCCCGCTCTCTCGTCCCCACGTCAACACGTTGAGCAAACTGTAGCCGGCAAAATTCGGTACGACGATGCGCCCTTCAGCCGTCCGTTCAAACGCAAGACGCGGCATCTCCGTGCCGCCCGCACTATCTCCGGTCAGCGTATCATCGGCGCGTGTCGGCGCGATTTTATAATAGCGCATCAACTGGCTCATCACTTCCGCAAATACCGGTGCGGCAATCTGGCCGCCGTAGTACACCCCTTCCGGATCGTCCAATACCACCAGGCACACCGCCCGCGGGTTTTCCACCGGGCCGAACCCGATAAACGAGGCGATATAGCGGCCGTCATAGTACCCGCCGCCTTCATCATTCAGCTTTTGCGCCGTACCGGTTTTGCCCGCCATCCGATACCCCGGCACTTGTGCTTTGACCCCGCCGCCGTGTTCGACGACCTGCTCGAGCATCGGCAACAAAATCCGCGTCACCTGCGCCGATATCGGTTGCCCCGCCTCCACCGGGTCATGCGACTCATAGACAGTCCCGTCCGGATTATTGATGGAGCGGATAATATGCGGCCGCATCATCTTGCCGTCATTGGCCAGCGCGCCGAATGCCTGTACCATCTGCAGCGGCGTCACCGCTATACTCTGCCCGATGGACATCGTCGCCACGTCGCTGTCGCGCATGTCTTCCGTCTGAAAGAGAATCCCCGCGCCCTCACCGGGAAACTCGATTCCGGTCTCTTGCCCGAAACCGAAACGCTTGGCATACTCATTCAAAATCGCGCCGCCCGTCTTGAGCCCGAGTGCCGCAAAACCGGTATTAATCGAATCGCGAATAATATCCTGCAACCGCACCCGGCCGTACGATTCATCGTTCCAGTTGCGAATGACATGCCCCGATACATGTACTTCCCCGGGGTCGTCATACGTTTCGTCCGGCGTCACCTTGCCCGAATCGAGCGCCGCGGCCGCGACAATCGGCTTGAACGTCGAGCCCGGTTCGTACAGATTGACTACAGCGCGATTGCGCAGAGACTCCGGCGTACTCTCACCGAAATGATTCGGATCGTACGTCGGCCGGCTGGCCATCGCCAAGATTTCCCCCGTATGCGGATCCATGACGATAATCGTTCCGCCGGAGGATTTCGTCGATTGCATCGCACGGGAAAGTGCCCGCTCCGCGATGAATTGAATCGTCGCGTCAATCGTCAGCGTCACGCTGCGTTCCTTCGGTGCCATGTACGGCGCGAGCGTCGACCCCAAAATCGGTGTCCCGTGCCGCGACGTCTCAATCAGGACTTTTTGGGTATCGCCCTTAATCTTACTGTCAAGGACGCTTTCCAGTCCTTCCAGTCCGCCGCCGTCAATGCCGACAAAGCCGAGCACCTGCGCCAGCAACTCCCCGTTCGGGTAGTACCGCTTGTTTTCCTCGATGCCGCGCACCCCTTCGATGTTTTCCCGATCCAGCATAGCCTGAATCTCGGCTGCGCGGTCGGCATCCACCAGACGCTCCAGCCAAACAAAACTGGTATCCTGCGCCAGACTCTCCGCCAATTCCCCTTCACCGACATGCAAGTACGGGGCCAACAAGGCGGCCAACGCCTCGGGCGAGCGGTTAATCATCGCGGGGTCGGCATAAAACGACTTGGCCATGGTGCTGACCGCCAGGACTTCGCCGTTGCGGTCATAAATCGTCCCCCGAGGTGACTGCAAGATGCGCACCTCTTGCGCCTGCGCCGCATCCCGGCTCGCAAATTCCGCGCCGCGAATAATCTGAATCTCAATCAAGCGCACGCCGATCCACACGGCCAACGCGATCATGAACAGCGCGACGACGGCACTGCGTTTTCCGTCGTTGATTCGTTCCGCCCGCGGCGCTGTCGATGATGTTCGCTTTGCTTTCATGATTCTTCCTTTCCCGCATGCCGCGCTAAATATCGTGCCGCCGCCGTGGCCAATGCCGCCGGCGTATTGGCCAGCGTGCCGTCTTGTACCCGCTGCAATAAGCTCCGCAGCACCGCGCCGGTCTGTGCTCCCGCCTGCCGAGGCAGCGTCGCGGGATAGTGCAAATCCCGCGTATGCACCGGCATACTCGCAAGCAGTGCCTCGATATACGCGGCAAACGCCGTGTGCCCGTCGGTATGACTGTGCGGCCGACCGCAACCGATGACATCCGCCACGCACAACTCGCCCAGCTCACGCATCGCTTCGCCGAGTTCCTCTGTCGTCCGAAATTGCCCGGAACGTGCCAACTTCCGCAACCATTTGCGGGCATCCGCCGCTTCATGTCGGACAAAATAATGATAGCGCATATGCATGGCCACCAAGAACACCACCCGCTGTACCGTGGCGGGCGGATACCCCCAACGGGTCAAGACCTCCCGTGCCAGTTGCGCACCGCGGACATCATGGCCGTAATCCGTGAATTTTCCGTGCCGTACGGCGCGAATGTCCGGCAACCCCTTGGCCGCATCATGAAACAACGCCGCCCAGCGTCCCGCCAAGGTAGCGGGCGTATGTTGCACCGTCACCAAGGTATGCATCCAGGCGTCATAGGCATGAAATGCCGGATTCTGCGGTGTGTCCGGCAAATGCGTCAATTCCGGCAAAATCGGCACGGCATAATCCGCACCGTCGCGACGCCCGCGACAAGAGCAAGCCGCCAGACCGCTGCGCACGAGCAAATCCAAGCCCCGCGCCGCGGCGCCGGCGAGCAGCAGTCGCTCCGTCTCCTGCTTGACGCGCATCAGCGACAAGCCCCGCACCCGGTCAAACGCATCCGGCATCGCCGCACACAGTTCCCGCGTCGGACGCATATCGAGCTGCGCCGCAAATCGGCACGCCCGAAACAAACGCAACGCATCCTCGCGAAAACGTTCCGCGGGAGAGCCGACGGTCGCCAGGCGACGACGCTTGAGGTCTCGCCGCCCGTCATACGGGTCATAGATACGCCCGTCCGCATCCGCCGCCATCGCGTTGACGGTAAAATCTCGCCGCGCCAAATCCTCACCCAGCGAATCGGCATAATACACCGCTGCCGGCCGATGGCTGTCCGCGCCGTACACCTCGCCGCGAAATGTTGCCACTTCGTAAATCTCTCCCTGCCAACGTACCGGCGACACGGCAAAGGTCTCCCCGACCGGAGGGATGACCGTCGCTCCCGCCGCCGTCAGCACGCGCGCAATGTCCTCCGGACGCGCGGCCGTCGTGATATCCCAGTCATGCGGCGCACGGCCGAGCAGCGTATCCCGCACGCACCCGCCGACCGCATACGCCTCATAGCCCGCCGCCGCGAGCACTCTAAGCAAGTCCCGCACCGCTTCCGGAAGGGGTATCCGCGACGACGTACACCGGCGGTCAAACATCGTGCGGCTCCGCGTCTTTTTCGGCCAGCGGATGCCGCGCCCGTCGGCCCTGAATCTTGCGGGCATAGACACAGCCGGTCGGCGTCGTCGCCAGCCCCGCTTCGCTGCGTTCGCGCAGGGATTTCGGCATCATGCGGCCGATTTGCGCCATCGCCCCGATGACCTCGTCGCCCGGCACGACACTGTGCACTCCCGCCAGCGCCAACTCGATTGCCACCAGCGCATGCACCGCATGAAAAGCATTGCGCTTCACGCAAGGCACTTCCACCAGACCGCCGATGGGGTCGCAGACCAGACCGAGGACATTTTTCAAGCCGAGCGCGAGCGCATCGTCCATCTGCCTTGTCGTCCCGCCGCAGACTTCGACTCCTGCCGCCGCCGCCATCGCAATCGCGGTCCCGCACTCCGCCTGACAGCCGCCGACCGCACCGGCAATCATCGCATTTTCCGCGATGATATCGCCCACCGCCCCCGCGGTAAAGAGTGCCCGAATGAAATCGTCTTCGGGTACATCCAAGCGGCTTTCCAGCGTCAGCAGAACGGCAGGCAAAATCCCGCACGACCCCGCCGTCGGGCAGGCCACAATCCGGCGCATCTTGGCGTTTGCCTCCGAGACCGCCATGCCGTTTGTCGCCGCGCGCCACGCCGCTTCACCGAGAAACTGCGGCGTATAGCGCGTCATGCGTTGCGCATCGCCGCCGGTCAGTCCGCTCGGTGTTTTGTCCGCATCGGCAATACCTTCCGCGGCGGACTCGTGAAAAATCCGCCACATCCCGCGCATGCGCCGGCGCAGCTGCTCCGCATCGGTCGCCGTGCGTTTGGCTTCTTCTCGGCAGACCCAGTCGCCCACCGGCATCCCCGCGCCTGCCGCCGCCTCCCACAACTCCCGTAATGACGCCATATACCCTCCTTACACCGGCGGAAATACCCGCACCGAATCAATCGCTTCATTTTGCCCGATAGCAGTCAACAACTCCGTCGGTACGGACGTATCCGTCTCGATAAACATCATCGCCGCCTGATGCCGCTCCTTGCGATACAGACGCATCGCGGAAATATTAATCCCCGCATCGGCGAGGATTCTCGCCACAAAGGCGACAATCCCCGGGCGGTCGTGATGCACCGTGACCAGCGTATCACTGGTCCCGTCCAAATCCACCGAGTGCCCGTCGATTTCCAACAGACGAATCCGACCGCCCCCCGTCGATACGCCGACATACTCATGCGTCGCGCCCGATTCACCCGTCACGGCAAACCGTGCCGTATTGGGATGCATCGCATCTTCATCGGATGTCGTAATCGTGACCGTAAGCCCCAGTGTCGGCGCGAGCTCCAACGCATCGCGCAAGCGCGCATCGTCCGGCGCCCAGCCGAGCAGCCCCGCCACACAAGCACGATCCGTACCGTGCCCGCGATACGTCTGCGCAAACGACCCGTAAAACGTCAGCACGACACGCACCGGCGGTTCACCGAGCAAATGGCGAACCAAGCGCCCCAAGCGGGCGGCGCCCGCCGTGTGCGAACTCGACGGACCGATCATGACCGGCCCGATAATTTCAAATACTCCCATAGCCTTCTCCTGCCGACAAAAAGAGGCCGCACGAGGCGACCTATAACCAACGCGACAAGTCAAATTCCTCGCCGATGACCGTTTTGACATACAGCTGTCCGATATACATACCGAGCAGCGTCGGCACCGAACGACGCATCATACTGCCGTTCCATGCCTCCAAAAGCGTACCGAATGCAGGCGATAATGCCCGCACCGTTTCTTCAAACGCCGTCGGATCATACTCCGCCGGGCGCGACTGCATCAACGCCCTGAGCCGCTCCTGTACTGACTTGTCGGTAATGCCCGCACGGACAAAGAAGCGCGGCCACCCCGAGCTGTCAACCACCGCCAATTTATAATAGCCTTCATACACGGAGCGGACGATCCATTCCGCGCGCAGCGACGTTGTCCCCAGTGCCTGCTCCAATTCATCCTTGGTAAAGCCCTGATACGCAAAGAAGTACGGATACGAATCGCGCATCACTTCGCCGAACGGCGCATTTTCGCCGCGCAGCGTCGCACAACGCAAATATTCCAACTGCTGGAATACGCTGAACTCGGTCGGCAGCTCCGTCACCAAGGGGCGGACGTATTTATCCGCATAGCGGCGGAACGACGACGTGCTGACCGTATTCGTATTGCGCGAATAATGAAACAGCAGTAACAGCGCCAAGACACGGAAATGACCGTGCTCCATGTGCGTCATCGCCTGCAACGCATCATAGGCCAATAGCGTCAGCGTCTCATTGCGCTCGCCCAACGCCACCTGCGTGAATGCATCCGTCACCATCTCCAAGACGGCGTCATCGGGCATCATCACATACACCCGCTGCATATTGACCAAGGCTTCCTGCACCATAATATGCGACAGCGAATCCGCCAGCTCGTCCTCCGTGAGCATGTCCAATTTCTCCAGCGCACGCTCCGTCACCCGCGTCACATCCGCCGCCAAATCCGGTGTCACCGTCGCGTAGCGTGTCAGGAAGTGGCGCACCTGCCGCCGCAGCAGCGAATCGGCATCGGCCAGCAGCTCCGCGACCTCCTGCTCCGCCCCGTCGGTCGGCGCCGCATCCTCCTCCGGTACGGGCACGGCGACAATCGCCGTATCGCCCTTGCGGATGGAAACGGCCTGCGCCGTCAATTCCTCGCGCGAGATGACTTTCGTCGCTTCCGGATTGTCTTCCGTAATCGGCTGTGCCGGCTCGCTCGCCACGACCGGCGACACGACCGGGATTGACCGTGTCTCCATCGCAGGCGCCGCCGTCCCCGCCTCCGTCATGCGACGACGTGGCGAATAATGCGGCACATACGGCGCACGTCGCCGCGGCTGCGATGTATAAAAGAAAAATCGGCAGACTCCCAAAAACAAAATCGCCACGCCGACTAATACCAGGTACGAAACCATGCTGACTCTCCTTCATCCCATCGGTTCATGATGTGCTTTCGTAAAAACTCTTTTTATTATAGCATAAGTCAACGCCGCCACGAGTCCGATACCGCCTGAAAACACCCGACCGCCTGCAAAAAGTTTTCGCCGTTGCCTGTCGCCGGGAAGAATGCTACTATAAAAGCAAAAAAGGAGTACCCATGACAGCACCGACCCATGCCGCCACCGGCGGCATCATTCACGTCACGGAGGCCGGCATCGCGTGGCATTTTGACACCGTGCGGCGCGGTATCAGCACGGGCATTTGCCGCGGCGGTCTTCGCGATTACCGACATTTTTACAATCATCGCCTGCGCCGATTCTTTGCGCATGAAGGCGACTTTCCCGGCGGCTCGGTCCCCGCCTACCTGATGACCGCGCTGCTCGAGGCCGGTCTCTCCGCCAGCGACAGTACCGCCATGATTACCTCCGCCCGAATGGACTGGCATGCCTACGCCTGCCGTCGTTTCGACGACCTCATCGTCGAAGGCGTCGTCACTGCCGGCGTCGAACAAACCGCCGCCCGCGCCGGCGATCCGGCGTATTATTATGAAAAAAACGGCGAATACCTGCCGACCGGTACGATTAACCTCATGCTCTCGACCAACGCCGCCCTGCCGGATCCGATTCTCGTCAAGGCCTGCCTCACCGCCACCGAAGCCAAAACCACCGCCCTGCAGGACATCGGCGTCGTCAGTCTGCGCAGCGGTCTGTCCGCCACCGGTACCGGCACCGACGGCATCATGATTGCCTCCGATCCGTGCGGCCCCGTGCGAACCGACGCCGGCACGCATTCCAAGCTCGGCGAGCTCATTGCCGCCGTCGTCAGAGAGGCGCTCGCCTTCACTTTTGAGAATTATCCCGCGCCGTGGAATCGCTTCCTTTCCGCCCGAACGGCAGCGCCGATTTCTCAAAACGAGCTTGACAAAGCCCGCCATGCGGATTTTTACGAAAAAAATCGATAAGTTCGATTTTTTTCGTTTTAGGACTTGCATTCTTCTCTGTGATACGTTATAATGAGAATGTACCAAGACGAAAATATTCGATATTCAAGTCACGGTACACGGACATAAAACGATATACAAAAGGGTATATCCAATCAAAAAGGAGGAGTTTTATTTATGAAAAACGTAGCATCTGTGAATTCGTATCTCGCCAACTTGGCATTGTGGAACATCAAATTGCACAACTTGCATTTCAACGTGGAAGGCAAGAACTTCAAAAACATCCATGAATTTTTGGAAGATATCTACGAAGAAGTGTTTGAATACTATGATGCGGTAGCGGAATTGATGAAACAACAGGATCAGATTCCGAACTGCTGCATGAAGAGCTACTTGGAAACGGCCACAATGAAAGAAATGGCTTCCGAAATCATTCCGATTCAGGACGCGCTGAAGATTTTGGTCGACGACCTCGAATTGATGATTGCGCAAGCGAAACAATTGCGTGAAGAAGCCGGTGAAGAAGACAACTTCCTCTTGTCGAACATGATGGAAGACCATGTCGAATACTACACCAAACAGCTCTGGTTCACCCGTTCGTTCTTGAGCGAAAACTAAGCGCCTCCAAAAGACCCGTTCGCGGGTCTTTTTTATTGCCCGCAACCGGCACAGATGTCGGAATATACCGTCATGCACGCCATTTCTATACCGAGCCGGTATAGAAGCGGTGCCGGTTGCATATTTTGTATACTTTTTTCTTACAAACGACTTGCATTTACAAACATTCAGACGTACTATAGTAGGCAAATCAAAAAAAGGATGTGAGCTTATGAGTTGGTTTCGCACAAAGGATTTACCTACGCTCCTGGCAGCGGTAGAAAATCCTGCCGACCGGTTGACGTTGCGACGTTCGCTGTCAGCCCTCGACATCACCCTCTTGGGGCTGGGTGTCATGATCGGTACCGGGATTTTCGTCTTGACAGGAATCGTGGCCGCCCGCTACGCCGGGCCGGGGTTGATGTTGTCGTTTGTATTGGCAGCGGTGGTTTGCACATTTGTATGCTTAGCCTATTCGGAGCTCTCATCGTTTATTCCGGTTGCCGGATCGTCGTATACGTATTCGTATGTCTCGCTCGGTGAGGTCTGCGGCTGGCTGGTCGGCTGGTCGCTCATCTTGGAGTACACGGTCGGCGCCAGTGCGGTCGCCGGCGGTTGGTCGGCCTACTTTGTCAGTATCTTGAAAGATATCGGCATCACCCTGCCGCCCGCCCTGACGGCCGTACCGGCCGAGGGCGGCATCGTCAATCTGCCGGCAGTATTGATTGTCGGCGGCGTATTGTATTTTCTCTTGCGGGGCATTCGGGAAAGCGCCGGCGCCAACCGCGCCTTGGTCTTCATCAAAATCGGCACGATTTTTCTCTTTCTCTTCTTGGCGGCGCCGTCGATTGACCCGCAAAACTGGACACCGTTCTTGCCCTACGGATGGGCGGGGGTGTCGGCGGGTACGGCTGTCCTCTTCTTCTCCTACCTCGGTTTCGATTCGCTTTCGACGGCCGCAGAGGAAACGAAGAACCCCGCACGGGACATGCCAATCGGGATTATCGCCTCGCTGGCCTTGACGACGCTGCTGTACATTGCCGTCGCCGCCGCCATGACCGGCGTATTGCCGTACACGGAGCTCGATACCGCGGCACCTGCCAGCTATGTCTTACAACGGCTCGGCTACCGTCTCGGTTCCGCCGTGATTGCCACCGGCGCCATCTGCGGGCTTTCGACGGTACTGCTGGTCATGATTTATGCACAGACGCGAGCGTTTTTCGCAATGAGCCGCGACGGGCTGATACCCGCCTCGCTCTGCCGGATTCATCCGCAATACCGTACACCGTACCGCATTACCCTGATTACGGGCGCAGCCGTCGCACTGATTGCCGGCTTTATCCCGATTCACATCGTCGCGGAAATGTGCAGTGCGGGAACGATTTTCGCCTTTCTTTCTTCGACACTGGGACTCTTGGTACTGCGCAAACGCTACCCCGACATCCCGCGGCGCTTCCGCTGTCCGGCGGCCTCTGTCGTCGTCCCGCTCGGATTTCTCTCCTGCGCGTATGTGTTTTCACAGCTGTCGCTGCATACGCTGGAGCTGTTTTTCGCCTGGTTCGTACTCGGCTTGATTGTCTATGCCCTGTACGGACACAAGCACAGCAATTTGGCTGAATAATATCATCACACAAAAGGACCGAACGTTTCCGTTCGGTCCTTTTTGCTGTCCGTTTTATTGCGCGGTCAATGTCCCCGCCGTCAATTGATAGTAATGTCCGCGCCGCTCGGTATCGACTTCCCGCGCCAGTTCCGCAGTACGCGCATGACAGGTAAAGAGCAATACCTGCCGCGTCCGCGCGAAATCAAGCAGGAAGCGCAACGTATCGCGCTGGCGCGTTTCATCGAAGCGCACGAAGATATCGTCCAGAATCAACGGCATTTCTTCCGTGCGTTCGGCAAAATTCACCGCCAATGCCAGGCGCAGCGCCAGGTACACCTGATCGCCCGTGCCGCTCGACCAAATCTCCGCACTGCGCCATTCGTGCGCACTGTCGACCGTCTGCAATCGCCCTTCGGCATCGATGGTGAGTGTATAGCGATCCGCGGTCATTTGTTGCAAGTAGCGACCCGCCCGTGCGACGACTTCGGGCCGCCCGCCCGCTTCGTAGCGACTGCGCGCCACCTCCAAGACGCGCGCGGTAAACGCCCGCTCCAAGTACGCATCCAGCGCATCGTCCAGCTCGCTTTCCACGGCCGTGCGACGTTGCAACGCGTCCGCCATCCGGTCATCATCGAGCAGGCGTTTGAGCTCCGCCGTCAGCTCACCCTGCCGCTGGCGCAAGCGGGTCAACTCCCGCTGGCATTCGGTCAGTGATGCGGCATAGCGATCGCGCCGCTCCAGCCAGGCCTGATACTCGCCGCTCTCCAATTGTGCCCAGAGCCGGTTGAACTCATCTTCACTGCCCGCATACAGGCGCAGACTGCGGCGGAGATTGTCATAGTCCTTTTGCAAGCGGTCGCATTGCTCGTAGGCCGTCACCTTGTCGGCAAATTCTTCCGCATCCTTGGCATCGACCAGTGCCAACAACGCTTGCATTTCTTTTTCACACATGCCCCAGCGTTCGTCCAGCACCGCTTTTTCCGCCGCGAGCACTTCATACTGACGATTACGTTCCGCTACGCTCTGCCACGCCAATTCCTGCTCGTGATAGGTTTCTGCCAGTGCCGCCACACTTGCCGGCACCAACGGATAGTCCGCGCCCAATGTTTCCAACAGCTGCTGCAGACGATTTTCAAATGCCGCGAGTTTGGCGCGAATGCGTTCCAAGCGGATCGTCAATACCTGCCGCTCGCCGGTATGGGTAAACAACGCCTGCCACTGGTCTTTACGCAAGTCCAGCTCGTCCGCCTCGGTCGGCGGCAAATGACTCTCCTTCAGCCACTGATTCCACGCCGATTCACTTTGGCGGCGGTCGGCGGCGAGTTTTTCTCCGCGTGCTTCCCAAAGCGCATGGTCTTCCAATTGGCGGCGACGGCTTTCCGATTGCCAGGAACGTGCCTGCACCGCCGCCTGATACCGATAAAACTCCCGCCTTGTCGTCGCCAACTCACCGGCGACGGCCGCCATATCTTCCTCGGTTTCGGGGACCTCGACACCCGCCGCCAGCGCGTATTTCTCCTGCTCACGGCCAAGCGTTTCCGCATCCTGCGCGAGTTTGGCCAAACGAATTTCATTGCGGTGACTGCGCCGATGATTGACATACAGCGACAGTACGGACAACAGTGTCAGCGTCCCCGCACCGTACAAGCCTTCGATACCGACCGCCCCCGCCCAAAAAGCGTACAGAGAGCCGGCCGCCGCCGCCAGCAAGGCAAATCCGATCCAAAAGAACGTCGCATAGCGCCGCACGGGGAGCGACGCCACCCGCTCTATCTCCGCCTGTATCGCGTCCCGCTCACGTACGACCCGCAGCAGATTTTGCCCCGCCTCTTCCCACGCGGCAAACTCCTCTTCCGTTTGGATTTTGGGTAGCGCAAGAGCATCTTCCGCCGCGACTTCCTCGACCTGCGGCTCGTCGTGCTTCCAATAATGCCACTCGTTGTCCCGACGCCGCAACGCATCGGCCAGCTCTCGTCCCCTTGTCCAGTCCACTTGCACGGGCGCCAATACCTGTTCTCGTGTCCAGTCGGGGTAGGCCGCCACCAAGGCGTCGCACTGCTCCTGCCAGGCCGTCAGCGCGGCGGTCTTCTCCGCTTCTTCCGCCAGCAAATCCTCCCAGCGCGCCCCGTCGCCGAAGAGCGCGGCAATCGCCGCCTGCTGTGCCGCCCACGGCACGACCTCGGCCCGCGACTGCGGTGTCAGCGGCGCCATTTTCTCGGACAACTGCGTCCGCTGTTCGTTCAAGGTCGCCATCCGCCGCACCAAATCATTCCACCGTTCCTTGCCGTCGGCGGGGAACGAGTGAATCCCGCGACACAAATCCAGCCGCCGTTTCGTTTCCATGCCCTGCTCGTAATACTTCCACGCCCCGAGCTGCTTGTCCAGCGTGCGGTCGCGCGTGTCGAGCGCATTGATTTTTTCTTCTACGGCGGCGATGCGTTCGGCGACCTCTTCCTGCTCCGCCCGTACCGCCGCAAATTCCGTCTCCTGTGAGGACAATTGCCCGACCGCATGCACCGCTTCCTGCCGCGCCTGCAAGAGCTGATTGATTTTGCGCTTGCCCTGCGGCGACGCGACCAAGAGCGCTCCCATCTCGGCTTCCACCGCCAGTTTCGCATCGGCGAGCTCTTCCCCGCCCTGCATCCCCATGAAACGCGAACGCACATCATCCCTGCCGATGAGCTCCGCCCCTTGCAAATCTTCCAGCCCGACGGCAAATACCTGTTCATACGTCTTGCGGTCCAGCCCGTACCACCACAAGTCGGCCGGCTCACCGCGCACCGTTTCCCCGCGGTCATTGCGCAGCGAAGTCTCGCCTTCATGCCGATAAATCCGATAACTGCGACCGTTGTCGCGCGTGATGCCCAAGTTGCCGTAGCGGCCTTTGCGTAGACCGCGGCGATAGCCGAACAGCATATCGCGGATAAATCTGAGCAGCGTCGTCTTGCCGCTTTCATTCTCGCCGGTCACCACACACAGCCCTCGTTCGGGCGGTTGCCAGGAAATATTTTCATAAATCCCGTAGCGTTCCAGTTGTAAATCAGTCAGCTTCATACTCATCGTCTCCCAATAACCGCTCCGCCCCGCGCAGACGTGCCGCTGCCCACGCCGCTTGCAAGCGCGCATCGTCTACCGCGGAAAAGTAACGCGCGTACTTCGCCCATTCGGGAATCTCCAGTAGCCACTCCCGCAATGTCGCGGCCGGCATTTCCCCCATCTCCTCTGTCAGCGCCGCATACGTACGCAAGTACGCCCCCGCCGCGTCCGGCAACTGCGCCCGTCGCTCCCAATCGATGTCCGCTTGGGTGGCATTCTCCGTCCGATACCAATAGACGAAAATATGCTTATAATACTCCTGCTCGTTGAGCTGCTGTGCCAACGCCGCACACGCCTCCGTATCGCACAGTACGGCATGCAGCGGTCCCCGCCCGGTAAACCGGATTGACACCAGTATCGGCTTGCGGACGGCATCGCGCCGCTCCTTGCGTCGCTCGGCAATCACCGACAGCAACGTCTCCGTATCGGGTATCGCATCGATGGCGATGTCCCATTCTTCCCGTCGCACGGCATCGGTCTCGATAAACTCCGTCATCGTCGTCCCGTGACTGCCGACTTCGACCAGGTAGCACCCCCGCGCGCCCGTCTCCTTGCGATGCAGACTCTGCGGGTTGCCCGGGTAAACGATATACGGCTCTTCTCCCAGTATGGCGCGCGTATGGACATGACCCAGTGCCCAATAGTCGAACCCGCTCTCTGCCAGCACCGCGGCCGTCGTCGGCGCATACTGCCCGCCCTCGCCGGTCGGCCCTTCCGTGTGCAAGAGCGCAATCGCATACGGCGCATCGTCATCACGCTGAAACTCCGCCGCCCAATCTTCCTGTACATGCGTCACGGCATAACTGCGGCCGTACACCATCGCCGCCGTCTCGCCCTCAACCACCAACGGCACCGCGTCGACCTTGTCACTGCCGAATACCACCGCATTCGGCGGCAGCGGCACGTTGGCGCGCCACGCGTCCATCGGATCGTGATTGCCGTGAACGATAAACGCACGAACCCCCGCCTCCGCCGCGCGAAACAGCTCCCGTGCAAACGCCAGCTGCGCCGCCAGGCTGTGGTCGGCGGCTTGGTAGACATCACCGGCAATCAGCAAGGCATCGACCCGCTTGTCAATCGCCACATCGACAATCTGCTCAAACGCCCGAAAGGTCGCTTCCCGCAAGGGCTTATCCCAATGCGCATGGCTACCCGCCTGCGCAATCGGCATCCCCAAATGCAAATCCGCGCAGTGGATAAATCGAAACCGCTTGCCCATACTATTCCTCCTCATCCGCCTTTGTCGCCGTCCGCAACGCGCGTGCCGCCGCCAAAAACAGTTCCTCTCGCATATGTCCGAATACCAATCGGAACGACACCTCACCGCAATGCCCGCCGTCACGGACCGGCTCGTCACGCAAGCCGATACCCGCCCGATGCGCCCGCGCCAGGCACTCCTCGCGCGAACGTGTCGTCCGAATATGGACCGTACAATAAATCCCGGCGACCGGCGCATCGATGCGGATATCCTCGCCGAATACGTCCGCCAGCGCCGCGGTCAGCCGCTCCCCCTTGTGCCGGTACAACTTGCGCAAGCGACGCATCTGCTTACGCAACTCGCCCCGCCGGATATACTCCGCCAGTGCCAGCTGCTCCGCCACCGAGGCCGTCTGCCGATGCAACATGCGCCGCTGTTCGTACCGCGCCGACAACGACGGCGGCAAAATCATATACGCCAGACGAAACGACGGCGGCAACACGCGCGACAACGAACCGATATACACGACCCGCCGCCCGTCGCTCATTCCTTGCAGCGATGACAACGGCCGCCCGTAGTAGCTCAGTTCACTGCCGAAATCGTCCTCGATAATCCAGCCGCCCGTCCGCTCCGCCCAGGCCAGCAGCTCCGTCCGCGCCCGCGCCGGCAAGACACCTTCCGCCCGATACGTGTACGACGGCACCACATACAGCAGTTGCGTCCCGTACCGCTCCGGCTCCTGCCACCACTCCGTGCCGTCACCGATGGACGCCTCCAGCGACCGGACGCAATACCCTTCATCGGCAAACGTCGCCGCCCCGATGGCAAACGCCTCTTCCGCAAAATGAATCGTCCGCGCCTCGGCGGGAATCAAACGTGCCAGCAACCGCAACAACTGCTGCACCCCCGAACCGATGACGATATCCTCCGGCCGTGCTTTCGTATCCCGCGCATCCGCTCCGTAGCGGGCGAGCGCATCACGCAGCTCCCATTCGCCGCGCTCGTCGCCGTAATCCAGCAACCGCTCCTCATTGCGCCACACCCGATACATATACGGCCGCCATTCACTGAACCGAAATCCTCGCGGATCCATGGCCGCCGTTCCGAAATCATAGACAAACGACTCTTCTCGCGGCCGTGTCACCGCGCTCTCGCCCGACCGCTCAGCCGGCAGCGGCAACCCGCGCACCTCGTAGCGCGATCGATTGTGCGCTTTGAGATACCCTTCCGCCGCCAATTGATTATATACCCGCTCGACGGTAAACTTGCTGACCCCGAGCCGACGCGCTTCTTCGCGCACCGATTCCAGCCGCATGCCCGCCGGCCACACACCCGTTTCTATCCGCTCCCGCATGCTGCGGTAAATACGCAAATAAAGCGGGACTTTTCGTTGTTCCGCCATCACTGCCCTCCGTTGCTTCTATTGTACGTCATCGGGCGCCCCTCCCGCAAATCGGGGCTGTCTATTATTGTAAACTTTTTATTTATTATTCGTTGACTATTCCTCCTGTATTCGTTATAATCAATATCGAAAAGGGAGGATACTATGGACACCAATTGCACACACATCATCACACTGGCCGAGCGCGTCCTGGCCGGCGGCGAAATCACCCGCCAAGAAGGCGAACTGCTCATCCGCACCCAAGACCGGGACACCATGCTGCTGCTGGCCATGGCCGACAAAATCCGCCAACGCTACAACGGCGACCGTGTCGATTTCTGCGCCATCATCAACGCGCGCAGCGGCAAATGCCCCGAAAATTGTAAATTTTGCGCCCAGTCCGCTTGCTATCAGACGGGCGTCAAAGAATATCCGCTGCTCGACGAAGAATCTCTCGTTGCCGCGGCACGCCGGGCCAAAGCCGCCGGCGCGGTCCGATTTTCTATCGTCACCAGCGGCCGCAACCAAGGCAATCCGCATGAATTTGAACAAATCCTGCGCGCGCTCACCCGCATTCGGCGGGAAGTCGGTATCGAGATTTGCTGCTCACTCGGCTTGCTGACCAAACGCAACGCGCAGCGCTTAAAAGCCATCGGCGTGACCCGCTACCACTCCAATATCGAAACCGCGCCGAGTCATTTCCCGGATATCTGTCAGACGCATTCCTATGAAGACAAGATGTCCACCATTGAAAACGCCAAGGAAGCCGGCATCCGCGTCTGCTCCGGCGGCATTCTGGGTCTGGGCGAAACACCCGAGCAACGTGTCGAAATGGCGTTTGAACTCAAACGCTTGGGTGTTGACTCCGTGCCGCTCAATATTCTGAATCCGATCAAAGGCACGCCCTTTGAGCACAACAAACGGCTCGCACCGCTGGAAATACTGCGCACCTTTGCCGTCTTCCGCTTTGTCTTGCCGCGCGCACTCATCCGGACGGCCGGCGGCCGCGAAGTCAATCTGCGCGACCTGCAGGCCTTCGCCCTCTCCGGCGGACTCAACGGCATCATGGTCGGCAACTACCTCACCACCGGCGGACGCGCCCCCGAAGAAGACCGCCGCATGGTCTCCGACCTCGGGCGCGGATTTACCCGGCCGCATCTGCCGGCCACCGTCATGGACGCCTGACAATCACATACTCTACACGACAACCCCGCACCGACCGCTCACGACGAGCATCGGTACGGGGTTGCTTTGTGCAACGAGTCAAGAACCGGCATCGCCTCTACCGTACCGTTGTCGGCCGTCGCGACGCCGTCGGTTGCACCCGCCCAACCACCGCCACCGCAATGCCGACCGCCGCCGACCGATGCGCCAATGTCTCCACGATATCTCCCTCTCATTCCCCCGTTTCACCCACCACCGCCTGCGCTCACCGACTTGATAATAACCTGCCCGCCGCGGAGACCATACACAACAAAAAACGGACGCAATGCGTCCGTTTCTCGTTTCCTGTGACTCTCTATATCATGGTTACCATTGTGCCGACAACGATACCATCGCCGTCCGACCGGGGTTGAGCATGAGCCCTTGGTTACCCCACGGTACAGCCGTCGTCGACCAATAATGTTTGTCAAAGACATTGTAGACCATCGCCCGCAATGTGAGCGGTGTCCGTTCCGTGCCGAACCGATACGTCGCACCGAGATCCGTCCGTACCCAGCTCGGTACTTTGATTTCGTTCATCGCATCCGCATAGCTGCTGCCGACATACTGCACGCGCGAATCGACGGACAAGCCCGCAATCGGCGTATCCCAGGTCAATCCGAGCGTCGCGTTCAGTTTCGCCACACCTTGCGCGTCCTTACCGTTCAACGCGGGATTGGTCATTTTCTTCATATCCGTCGTAATCAGCATCATACCGCCTTGCACACGCAACGTATCCGTCAACTGTCCGAATACATTGAGTTCGAGCCCCTGATACACGGCGCTGCCGTCCATCGCATAGACCGGCTTGTCTTCGATGACCTGTCCTGTCTGAATCATCTGCGGCTGGTCGACACGAAATGCCGACAGACTTCCCGCGATATCGCCGTATTCCGCTTTGACACCGACTTCATATTGTTTCGTCACAAACGGCTTAAAGGTCTTCCCTGCATTGGCCGCATCTTTCGGAGCGGACTTCGTATCCAGACTTTCCGCATACGCTCCGTACACCGATACATGCGGGTTGACCCGATACACGATGCCCAGCGTCGGCAGCAATTTATTTTTCTTCAAATCTTTCTTGCGATCGTCTTGATACCGCAGCGGCAAGCCGATGGTTTTGATGCTTTGGTATCTCAATCCCGTCAACATATGCAACCGATTATCCGGGAACGTGATGTAATCCATACCGTATACACTGCTGTAGATGTCATCATTTCCCGTATAATAATTTGCCGGTGCCACGACCGGTTTGGTAAATTTGGCAAGCGGTGACGCATCATAGATATTGCCGTCTGTCATGGTAGACGTCGTGCCGCCTTTGCCGTTGGACCATTCATTCATACTGCTCAAGCGGTCATAGCCGACCGTATAGCGATGCTCGATATCGCCCGTATGCAAAGTCCCCTTCACACCGACCGACAGACTGTGCCGCAAGAATTTACTCTGCGAGCCGTTGCCGCCGATGGACAATGTATAGTCACCTTTGTCATTCAACAGTGCCGGCTTGCTGTCCAAGTAGCCGTAATAATTAATACTTTGCATCCCGAAACGCACAAATGCCGACATCGAATCGCTCAAATTGCGCTCATGCTGAATCAACATCAGCTTGCGCGTCCGCGAAAGCTCCGACCAATCCGGCATGAAATTGTCAATCACCTTGTCGGCATCCGGCAGTTTTGTCACGGTATTCTTCCACACGTTATTTTTCAGCAGCAACACTTCCGGCATGCCGTAGTGCTTGGAATCTTCATAGCCGGCCAGCACGGATGTATAGCTGTCCGCCGTACGATAGTCCGCATTGACAAAAATATTATTCAGCTCAATGTGCTCGCGCGAGATACTCGTATCTCCTTTGCTCAGCTGTCCGTTGATACGGATGCCCATCCCGTTGTCACCGACAGGCGTACCGATATCAATCGCATGTGTCCAGATATTTTTACCGGTAAACGTCTCCGTAAACTTCGCCATCGGGCGCTCCGTCGGACGTTTCGGTACCATATTAATTGCACCCGTCGCGCTGCGATACGCGGTCGCTCCTTGCAACGCCGAATTCGCACCGGCGGTCACTTCCACGCGTTCCACCCAGTTGAGCGAGTTATTCGCCATCGCCATCAGTCCCGGCATACCGTCCACCAGTACGTCATAGGTATTAAAACGCACCCCGCGAATGGCCAGCTCGACGTTGTTGTCCGTACTGCAACCGCCCACCAACACCGACGGATGCCGTGTCACCGTATCAAAAAACGCTCTCCCCGGCTGCGCATTTTGTTCCAGTACCTGTTGCGTCAACGCAATCGAGTTTGTCGGTGCCGCCATAAAATCGACATTGCCCAACACGCCCAACCGGCTTTCCCGATAGACATCGCCCCCGGCAAATGCCTGCTCTCTCTGCTCAGTGACCAATACGCGCGGTAATTCATACGCAACATCCGCAACACTTGCCGCAGACACCTGGCACAAAGGCGCACATACCCCTAACGTAAGCAATGCCGCTACATATTTTCGATTCATACTACCACTCCTCTTTGTGATTCGTTTATCCCAACGGCACATAGGCCGTTACGACTTCTTCTTTCAGCAACCGATACGCACCGTGCGTATCCTCGCCGTCGATGCGACCGGCAATATCTTCCTTACCGTCCGCATAATACTTGCGCATAAACGGGAACAATCGTACTTCCACCGTCAGACCGCGCGCCCAGAGCATATTGACCATGAGATAAAAATCCGGATGCACATGTCCCTTTGCTCCCGCATATCGCTGCAATACGCTTTCCCGATACTGCAACGTACGCACCAATACCAACGCACGCCGCGTCGTACGAATCATTTTGTCAACTGCCTCTTGCAGTCGCTCGATACGATAGAGCGAATTCACCGCGAGCAGCACGTCCGCCGGTTCATCGATGGCGATGTCCTCCCATTTCCCCGAACGGATATGCACATGCGTCCACCCTTCGGCGGCGATTTTGCGTTCGACTTCCCGCTGCATCGGCGGGGCAAATTCAATCCCTTCCCAACGCGCCGCCGTCCGTGCCAGCGGCATCGTAAAGTTGCCCGTGCCCGGTCCGATTTCCCGAACAAAACGTCCTTCTCCGAGCACTTGTTGCAAATAGTCCACCAATCCGGGGACTTCTTCATTCAGTCGGTGCCGCGTGTCATAGCGAGATGCCAGCCGCTCCCAAAACGCCAGCTCGACCGCATCATCGCGCAAGCGTTTCCCTTGCGAGGCTTCCCGGGCGGCGAATTCTGCTGCCCATACCGCCTGCCAATCCATGTGTGTCCAGTCCATCCTACATCTCCCGAAATGCCGCAATCAGTCGTTTCGTATACGCTTGTTGCGGATGTTCATAAAATTCGTCCGCCGGTTGTTGTTCAATCAGCCGTCCGCGGTACATCACGGCGATGTCGTCACTGTATGCCCGCACCAAATCCAAATCATGCGAAATGAAGAGGTACGAGATTCCCTGTTCATGACGAATCCGATCCAGCAGATTCATCACCTGCGCCTGTACGGACACATCGAGCATGGAGGTCGGTTCGTCCAGCACGATGCAGCGCGGTGACAACAGCAACAAGCGTGCCAGACACAGCCGCTGCAGCTGTCCGCCGGACAATTGATGCGGATAGCGGTCAAGCAAGGCCGGATCCAGCGAGACGACCGCCAACTGTTGCGCAATCGCATCATCCCAGTCTTGCGGGTCGATAAGACCGCGATGCAAGCGTAACGGTTCGCGCATACTGTCGCGCAGGAGCAACCGCGGGTGCAGCGCCGCCGTCGGATGCTGAAACAGCATCTGCAGTTCCCGCGCCCGCGCCCGTCGAGCGGCGCCCTTTTCGTGGGTGATATCCTCGCCGTCAAAACAAATCGTCCCGCTATCCGGCCGAATGAGCCCCATCACCAATCGGGCCAGGGTCGATTTCCCCGATCCGCTCATTCCCACCAGACCGAGCGTATGCCCCTGCTCGACTGCCAGCGACACATCATCGACCGCGACGATACGATGATTGCCCCACAGACCGCTGCGAAATGTCTTGCACAGTCGGGACACCTCAAGCATTGCCATAGGCCACCTCGTTTCTCTTGGCAGCCAGTACGTCCGGCCGCGCCGCCAACAGCATCTGCATGTACACCGTCTGCGGGCGGGCAAACAACTCCGCCGCCGGTCCTTCTTCGACAATCGTCCCGTCGCGAAGTACGGCAATCCGGTCACACAACGCCTCAGCCAAATGCAAATCATGTGTCACCATGAGCATGCTCACGCCCTCGCACCGCAGTTTGCGGAAAATCGTCGCGACCTGTTGCCGTAAAATCGCATCCAAGCCCTTCGTCGGCTCATCGGCAATCAGCCACTGCGGCCGCTGGATAGTTCCCAAGGCGCACAGCGCCCGTTGCGCCATGCCGCCCGACAGTTCAAACGAATATGACGCCGCGACCGCCCGGGGATCGTCAAATCCCAATTCCGCCAAACGCGTCAGCATCCGTTCCCGCGCCTCTGCCTTCGCCATCCCGCGGGCCATCAGCGGCTCGGTAATCTGCTCGCCGACCTTGCGCAACGGATCGAACGCCGTCCGCGGATTTTGCGGAATAAAGGCAATCTCACTGCCGCGCAGCACGCGATACTCGTCTTCCGTCAGTGCCAGCATGTCTCTGGCGCGATACCCGATCGAACCCGTAATCTGCGCCGTCGGCCCGAGCAGTCCCAAGACCGACATACCCAAGACGGATTTGCCGCTGCCGGACTCACCGATGAGCCCGGTAATCTGTCCCGCCCGACACGTCAACGAGACATGCTTGACCGCCTGCACCACCGTGTGCGGCAGATGAAAACAAACGCTGACATCGTGCATCACCAAATCGTTCATCTTCACCCCTCCCGCCACGGTTCTTCATCAATTGACAAATAATCGCGCAACTCGTCTCCCCACAACTGAATGGCAATCGAGAGTGCCGCAATGCACGCTCCCGGCGCTAAGAGCAGCCACGGATACGTCCGAAAGTACGACTTCGCATCAAAAATCATCACGCCCCAATCGGCATCAGGCGGCTGTACGCCCAATCCCAAAAAGCTCAACGAGGCGACCGACAGCAATACGGTCCCGATACGGACCGTCCACAACACAATCAATGACGGCATGATATTCGGCAAGATATACCGCCACAACACATACCCGTGTCCCGCACCGAGCGCGCGTACCGCTTCGACGTACTCGGCATAGCGCACGCGCAATACCTCCGCCCGTACCAGCCGTGAAAAACTCGTCCACGAGGTCAGCGTCACCGCCAGCAAAATACTGAACGTGCCCGGCCCCATGACCCCGGCCAGTGCCACCATCAGGCTCATCCCCGGCAGACCTTGGAAAATATGCACCCCGATCTGAATCAGGCGGTCGGTCACACCGCCGAAGTAGCCACCGATGACGCCCAAAAACGCGCCGAGCAACATCGTGCACGCCGCACCGGCCAGCGCAAAAAACACCGACACTCGCGCGCCGTAGAGCAGCCGGCTCCAGACATCACGCCCGAGCGCATCCGTCCCGAGCCAATGCGCCTGCGACATCGGTGCCAAAATCGCATCGCGTGACACCGCATTCGGATCATACGGCGCCAACCACGGCGCGAGCAACGCCACCGCCATGAACACCAGCAACACCGCACCCGTCCCCGCAAACAGCGGGCTTATCCGCCGCCCCGTCATCGCGGATCACCCGTGCGCAGACGCGGATTCAAGAAGAAATAACTCAAATCCACCAGCCAGTTAATCACGATAACCAAGAACCCGACAAACAGGACATAGCCCTGAATCGCCGGATAGTCGCGCCCGCGGATTGCCGCCAGCACATAGCTGCCCAGTCCCGGCAACGAAAAAATCGACTCGATGACAATCGAACCGCCCAAGATACCGACCGAGTACGTACCGATGAGCGTCACCACCGACAGCCATGAATTGGGAACGGCATGGCGCCACAAAATCCGTCGCGGACTGAGCCCTTGCGAACGTGCCGTCAAGATAAACGGCTGTTCCATCACTTCCAAGAGCGACGTCCGTTGCAAGCGAAGCATCGCCGCCATCGTCCCCGCCGCCAGCACAAATCCCGGCAATACCATCTGCTCCCAGCTGCCGTAACCGCTCGACGGCAACAGCCGCCACCGCTCCGCAAAATAATGAATCAACACAATCGCCAGCCAAAACCCCGGTATCGCCGAAGCGACCATGGCGATAGTCCGCAGCGACCGATCCTGCCAGCGATTGACCCGCACGGCCGCCCAAATCCCGGCCGGTATCGCCAGTGTCACGACCCACGCCAGCGCCACCAGCGCCAGCGAAAGCGTCACCGGAAACCGATACAGCAGCGACTCGAGTACTGGAATCCCCGTGATGTACGACGCTCCCAGTTCCCCCTGAAAGACGCGCCCGGCCCACGCGGCAAACTGCACAATCAGCGGCTCATTGAGCCCCATCTGCTCGCGCATCGCGTCCAGCTCCGCCGCCGACGGCTCCGATGTCCCGTCCAGTGTCAATACCACCAGCGCGGGATCGCTCGGGGCGATCACGCCGAGCAAAAACGCTCCCAGCGTCACCCCGAACAAAATCGGCAAGGCCAACAATAGCCGCTCCGCCATAAAATGTAACAACTTCATGCTTCGTCCTCGATTCTTACTCCGTCCACTCCGTTTCCGACAGCGTCACCCCGTAAATCGTCGGCGTGAATCCGCGAATCTTTTTGTTGTGTACGAGCAGGTTTTCATCCTCAAACAGCGGCACCGTCACCGGATGCTC
>Ga0129315_1000295_pt1 | contig 48695 bp, 39 predicted proteins | sample Cm827metagenome_FD_94432 | JGI IMG/M metagenome (GOLD analysis project Ga0129315, IMG submission 94432) | Eastern black-and-white colobus group fecal microbial communities from Wisconsin, USA - Cm827 metagenome | ecosystem: Host-associated > Mammals > Digestive system > Large intestine > Fecal... | reverse complement strand
GGCGTTACCCCATCATTCCACTCCTCGGAATATCAGTTAGCTGAATAGATTCAGCCGTCGATTTTAGTTCTAATACAGGGTTTATCCCACATTAGAGTTTGTACGACAACAAGTCGCACGCACGTTCGTACCTGCTCCCATCTTCGGAGTAGAACCGAACAGCACACGAACTTCGCCGCTTCTGACCTTGCCGAACAACTCTTTTTTCTGTGCATCGGTGGTCGCTTCGTGAATAAAGCGTACCTGCTCCGCAGGGATACCACGGGCTATCAGCTTCTCCCTCATATCGTCGTAGACATTGAAAGTACCGTCATTTTTCGGGGTGGACAGGTCGCAGAACACAAGCTGTGTCGCTTTGGTATCGGCGTGTTCCTCCCAGATACGGTACACATTATCCACGCAGGCATTGACTTTACTGTCTGGGTCATCTGGCAGCATCGGGTCAATCATCCTCTGGTCAAGAGCCAGTTTCCGCCCGTCATTGGTTATCTTGAGCATATTGTCGATGTTCGGCTCGACAAGCCTTGCCCTGACTTTCTCAGCCCGCTTCGCAAGGGAAGCTACCATCTCGGTCTGTATCTCGCTCGGCTTGGTCTTAATATTGTGGTAATTGACCTTTGGCACGGGGAGCTTTAGCATATCGGCGGTCTGAATATCCGCCACCTCACGGAACATCTGCATCAGCTCTGGCAGGTTATAGAACTTGGCAAACCTCGTCTTGGCTCGGTAATTTGTGCCTTCGGGTGCTAATTCCAGAGCTGTAACCGTTTCTCCAAAGGTAGAAGCCCAACTGTCAAAATGCTGCAAACCATTCTGTGCAAGGGTGTCATACTGCAAGTACCTCTGAACGGAGTACAGCTCAACCATTGAATTGCTGACAGGCGTACCCGTTGCGAAAACCGTGCCACGGTTGCACGTGATTTCGTCCAGATAGCGGCATTTCATAAAGAGGTCGCTTGATTTCTGGGCTTCGGTCTGGGCGATACCGCCTACATTTCGCATCTTGGTGTAGAGGTACAAATTCTTGTAAAAATGGCTCTCATCAATGAAAAGCCTGTCAACGCCGAGCTGTTCAAAGTCGATAACCGTATCCTTACGCTTGGTGTCGTTGAGTTTTTCGAGCTTCGTCTTGATTGCCTTTCGGGTTTTCATTAGCTGTTTGACCGTGAACTGCTCACCTTTGGAAGCCTGCACATCGTCAATGCCACGCTCAATATCATCAAGCTGCTTTTCCAACTGCTCCCTCTGGCGTTCTATGCTCATCGGGATTTTTTCAAACTGCGAATGCCCGATAATGACTGCGTCATAGTCGCCTGTGGCAATCCTGCCGCAGAACTTTTTACGGTTTCCTGTTTCAAAATCCTGCTTTGTTGTAACAAGGATATTTGCACTCGGATAGAGCCGCAGATACTCGGAAGCCCACTGACCGACAAGATGATTCGGCACAACAAACATGGATTTCTGGCATAAGCCGAGCCGTTTGCTTTCCTGTGCGGCGGCTACCATTTCAAAGGTTTTTCCTGCTCCCACCTTATGGGCAAGGAGCGTATTGCCGCCATAAAGGATATGGGCGATGGCGTTGACTTGATGGGGTCTTAGTGTGATTTCTGGGCTGATACCTCCAAAAGTGATATGGCTTCCGTCATACTCACGGGGTCGCACAGAGTTAAAAGTGTCGTTGTAATAACGGACAAGGCGGTTTCGCCGTTCTGGGTCTTTCCATATCCAATCCTGAAACGCCTGCTTGATGACTTCCTGCTTCGCCTGTGCCGCCGTGGTTTCCTTTGCATTGAACACCGCTTTTTTATTGCCGTGTTCGTCATACACATAATCAAAGATACGGGTGTCACGCAGGTTTAAGGTGTCCTCAATAATACGATAGGCGGAAGCCCTTTTCGTACCATAGGTGCTGTCCGCCTTTACATTCCCCATATCGGAGCTTTTATTCTCTATGAACCAGTCTCCGTTTATCGGGGTGTATCGTACCTTTAATCTGCCTGCGGCATAGCTTGACGGAGTTAAAAGCTCCATCACAAACCGCTGTATATCTTCCTGCGGTATCCAAGTCGCACCCAGACGGACAGAGATTTCCGCCGCCGAGAGGTCTTTGGGAATGACCTTTTTCAAGGCTTCCACATTAACTGCAAGCTCTGGGTCATTCTTGGCAGCAAGCTCCGCAACCGTCAGCTTGTTTCGGACATTTCCCGACAGATACTCGTCTGCGGCTACATAGGAAACAGGCTCACAGTTCGGTACTTTGAAGATAACACCTTGTAAATCCTGCACAAGCTCAGCCTGCGTTTTGCCTGTGAGCTGCTCCATATAAGGCAAATCAACACGGGCTTTCTCCCCGATAGAGAGGGCGAGGGCTTCGCTTGCGGTTTCAACAGAGGTAATCTCACGGTGGGGCTTGATAGTCCGCTTCATGAACATATCCGCTTTCCGTTTGAAGTTGCCCTCATCATCAAGCACCTCCAGAGAACATAAAAGGAAGTAGCTCTCGTCTGAAGCAAAAGCAAGATAGTTTCCTCGGCTGTTGATTAGACCGTATTTTGCGGTATAAACATCATACAGACGGTTGAGGTTTTCCTGCTCGGTGCGTATCATTTCCTCTGGGTAATCATCGGTCTGATACTCTATGAGCTTACGCACACAGTCACGAATTTGGATAAGTCCCTTAATACGGTTTTCTGCGGTCATCGACACAGAAGCAGGTTGCATACGGTCATTCTCTCGGAAGTAAACCCTGCCGTCCACCAGAGTAAAAGAGAAGTTACGCACATTCGAGTCAGCAGGAACGGAAAGCTCCTGCTCATCGGAGATTTCATCAACCCTATTATCAAGCTCTGGGATTTCGCCGTTTATCCTCTGAACTGCATTGGACAGAAGCTCGGAAAGTGGTATATCCTTACGGGCTTTACAGACAGGCTCGAAAGTACCAAAGCGTGTGTTTTCCATCTTTATCTCGCCCAACACCATTTCGGGGTGTTCGACAAAATACCTGTTCATCGTAACACCGTTTCCGTCCGTATCAAGGTGTACCCAGTCTGGCTCTATATCCATCACTCGGTCACGCTTTTGCAGGATAAGAATATCGCTCGTGACCTCCGTGCCTGCGTTTGCCTTAAAGGTGTTGTCTGGCAGACGGATAGCACCTAAAAGCTCGGCTCTCTGGGCAATATACTTGCGTACCTCTGGACTTGCTTTATCCATCGTACCCTTTGAGGTAATGAACATCACAACGCCGCCGGCACGGACTTTATCCAGAGCCTTTGTGAAAAAGTAGTCGTGTATGAGAAATTTCTGGGCGTTGTATCGGCTGTCATTGACCCTTATCTCCCCAAAAGGCACATTACCGAGGACTACATCAAAATGGTCGTCTGGGAGATTTGTTTTCTCAAAGCCCTCAATGGCAATGTTCGCTTTTTGGTAGAGCTGCTTTGCAATCCTGCCTGTGAGAGAGTCGATTTCCACGCCGTGGAGCTTGCTGTTTTGCATACTTTCGGGAAGCAGACCAAAGAAATTGCCTGTACCGCAGGACGGCTCCAAGATATTGCCCTGTGAAAAGCCCAGGCGGTCAAGTGCGTCATACATCGCCTTGATAACAACAGGCGGCGTATAAAAAGCGGTCAGCGTTGACTCCATAGCGGCACGGTATTCCTCTGGGGATAGGCTGGCATATAGCTCCTTAAATTCCTCCGCCCACGCTGCATTGTGTTCATCAAATGCCATAGAAAGACCGCCCCAACCGACATACCGAGATAGGACTTCCTGTTCTTCAGGTGTGGCAAGGCGGTTTTCGATTTCAAGCTCGTGCAGCAGGTTGATTGCCGCCATATTGTTACGGAACTTTTCTTTTGCTCCGCCGATACCGATGGCATCATCGGTAATACGGAAATTATGACGGTCTGTGGCAAGAGTTTCCGTTTTTTCTTCGGGTGGTAATTCGGTTTTTTCCTGTTCCAATAGCTTTTGGATATAGCCGATTTTCTCCACTCGGTTTATCGGAAAACCCACATTGTTCTGGAATGTGATGTCACGCAGGGACACATCACCGCTGATTTTCCCGATGCTCTCAATGAGATATTTACGGTTATCTATGATGATTTCCCTGCCTATGAGGTCATCTGTGGATTGCTCCATTTCAATGACAGGAGCTTCTGATCCATTCACTTTATCGGCATTCGCCTGTGGTTTTTCTTCGGCTTCCTCGGCTGTCCTGTACCAATCACTTTCGGTAGCCATAATCTCATCAAGGAGCTTTTCGTCCTCTTGGGTCAGCTCGGTGTGCTGTTCCAAGAATGGGATAAACTCATCTCTGCCACGGAGCAGGCTTTCTCGGTCATCTCCATATAGCCGTTCGCCCTTTGGCGATAAGGCATAATCGTAAAAATTCTTAATGTGGGCAATTAAATCGCCCTCACCATCGCCAATATCAAACCGCCCTTCATAGTTAAATTCCTCGCCGCCGATAACAGCCTTGATAACAAAATCTGTCTTGTGATACCACCCGATATTTTTATCGACCTCACGCTCACGGTGCTGTTTCTCGTCCAAAATACCAAGCAGCTTATTCCCCAGAGCAAAGCTCAAATCCGTATAGCGGTCATTAAGCTGTCTGTCATAAAAGGCAGGGTGTTCGGAAAAACCGATAGAAAACTGTATTCCGTCCTGCTTTTTCTCGGACGGTGTTTCTGTCCTCTGTTTCTCGGTTACGACCACTTTCAGATGGTCATTTGCAGGATTTTCCGTTAGCTTTTCTTCAAAGTCGGCTCGGCTGTATTCCTGCCCCAAAATAGGGAATTCGGCATTTTGCAGATAGACCTTTTCCTCGGTAAGTGTTGCAATCTCATATTTATCCGTACCGATATACACCACATCGCCCTCATTGTAGAGGTAGCGGAGTGGGTGCAGCTCCCTTAATTCCTCGGTAAACTTCCACCCATTACTACGGCTGAAAACTGAGGTCGTTTTCCATTGTACCTGTGCAAGAAAGTCTATGAGCTGTTGAACAGTTGAGGGGTCGGACAGATGCTGTTCCATTTGCTCGGCGGTCACATCTGCAAGGTCGCTTCGTTCCACAACAGATAACAGGTCTTTTTCGTACCTGTCCAAGTCACGGATAAAGTCAGATAGCCGCAAAGCAAGGGTATCCCGTTTGTCGGCAGGCGGCAGGTCACGGTGGGCGTCAATACAACGCTGCCTTGCTATTTTCCTCTGGGTGTCAATCTCATATTGGGGAGCTGACATGCTCTCCAGATAATCGGCATAATGGTCTTTTTCTTTCGGATTGAGATAGCGGTTATCCTTAATCATCTCACGCAGACGCTTTTCAACCTGTGACCATTTCAACACAAGGTCGTGATTGGTATAAGTGCCGTTTCGGTCAATGGCAAGACCTTTGCTGTCATGCCAAGAATGACCGCTGAAACCATCGGGGAAGATGTGCGTACCGCCGCCCGTTCCATACTCATTTTTAAGGAACTCAATATTTTTCTGTCTGTCCTCGCCCTTTTGGAATTGGCGGTAGATACGGTATTTTCCGTCCGCAACGCCACTGCCTTTCTGAAGCACGGAGTCAATATCTTCTTTGGAAATAGTAAAAGCAGAGGCATTTTCGTCCTCTGCTTCGGCTATCATTTCGATTTGTTCATCTACGGTTGGAAGATTGACCCTAACCTCATCCTCTTTGGCAACGCTTACTTGTAAATCAGTTCGGTCAGTATCACTTCCTCCGCTTGACTGCGGATGTTGTTCATCAGTCCGACCCACTGCATCGGTGCTTTCTCTTTCAGTTCCTCTGTCACGCCCTGCTCGGCTGAGAGCTGCTTCGTCAGAAGCTCCAACCTCTGGAGTGCTGTCTGCTCTACCTCGTGCAGATGCCCGTTCAGCCTGCCCGATGTCAGCAGATTGAGATAGGTCACTCGCTTGTGCTTCTCCAGATAATCCCTGTGCATCAAAGCGTACCTGCCAAGCGGAAGCTCTGGCTCTGTCGGTAATGTTAGGTCGGGAATAAGATAATCCCCCTGTCTGCTGTAAGTGATTTCGCTCATTGTATTCGCTCCTTTCGGGTTGTTGTCTGTCTTTATCATACTGAGCCTGCGTTCTTTGTGCAAAGGTGCGATTCTGGTCTTTTTCCGCCATTTGCACATTTCGGATAGACTGTGAGATTTCCCGTAACGCCATTTCCGCAATATCGCTCGTGGCAATGCCGATGGCGTTTATCGTTGCAGGGGTATTGAAATTTACAATATCCGCAAAATCATCACGGTCAAAAAACTCATTCATATCCAGACCGCAGCGGCTGATCAGCATAAAAGCAACGCTGTTTGCTGCCAGCCGCCTGTAAATGACTTCTATATTAAAGTCATCCAGTTCTTCCAAAAAGCTGTCTTTCGTGCAGTCCTTTAACTGAGAAAAATAGTCTTGCAGATTGTCCTCCACGGCGTTCTTTGCCGTTTCCATTAAGGCTGAAGCAAGGTCAGTGCTTTCCACATCTCCAAACCTGTCCGAGAGCCTTTCCATAACAGCCTGCTCGTATCGCTCATCCATCTGCCATATCGGAACAGGGCGGCTGCCATAATAGCCCTCGTGGGTGTCGGACACATCAAAATAGTATTTCAGCGTATTCCTGCGACCTTTCGGGTCAAATACGGCAATACCCTTGCTGTCCTTATTGACCCAACGCTTGAACTGCCTGTTCCAAGTTTCGAGCTTCGCAACGGCGACAGCATCGGGGCGTTGGGCGTATATTAAAAGCTGTTCGTCAAAACGGCATTTATAGTTGCGGCAGGCAGAGGACAAAAAGCCCTGCCACGCCTGCGGATTTTTTGCAACCGCAACGCCTGTACGCCGATACAGCTCTGTGATTAGCTGATACTTCGCAGCCATTCAACCTACACCTCCTTATCGTTTTTGTTTCAAATATTCCTGTTTGCTCACTCCGCACCACCGCCAAGAAAAGAAATGACCTTGTTCGATTTAATGCTCTTTTGCAGGTCATTGATGAGAGTAATATCCGCAACCGTGATGCCCTGCATAGAAAGAATATCGTCCATAGTCATAGCGGCAATCGCTTTTTCATCGGTAAAGCCTGCTTCCAAGACCTTATTCAAGACCTTGACGGCTTTCTGATTAACAGCCATATTCTAAATCCTCCTTATCGTTCTAAATCCTTGTGCTTCGGTGTTTTCTGTGGCGTTTGTTCCGCAGGTTTCGGCTCATAGGTCGCCCCGTTTTTCTGCATACGCTCGGCAAACTCGCAGATGTGGTACAGATTGCTGCCGACTTCGGTATGGTATTCATCAATAAAGCGGCAGGGATACTCCCGTTTCTCTCCCCAAGAGGTCGTGACAATGACCTTTCCGCCGTCTGGGATACGAAACAGTTCTTTATATTGAGGGTCAATAAAGCGGATACCTTGTTCCGCTTTCTGGATATGCTTATCAAGCCATTCCTTCACATAACAATAGCAGTAAAAATTATAGTCGCCTTTGGTGGGATTGCACCGAAGCAGAAAAGCGTGTTTCTCCGTATCTACACGGAAACCGTACTCAGTGCAATAGTTGCCCTTTATCGCACTTTCTGGAAAATGCCTTGCAAACGCACTCATATCATAGCGGTTATGCAAAAGCCCTTTATCCTCCCGTAAAGCATTGATGACCGTATCAAGGTCTGCCTTAAATTCGTCAGATTTCCATTGGGGTCTGGTATCAAACCAAGTGGTGTAAAAGCCATAGCCCGTTGTGGCAAAGTCTCCACGCAGATGCCCGATAGTGCCTGTCTGCCCCTCAAGCTGCATACTTTGGGCATAGGTGTATTTCTGTTCTGTCGGGGTTAAAGGTCTTGTCTTTATTTCATTACTCATTCGGCTGCTCCTTTCTTTCCTTTTTCTCCTTTTGCTCGTCTAAAATCTTGCGGATACAGACATCGCAGAAAATAACTGACCTGTCCTTATATCGGGGATAAGGACAGGTCGTGCAGTCATATTTTATTTTATCGCTCACGGTCATCACCGTTTTTCTCCTTCTGGGCAGGCTGATTATAGGGCATACGGCACTCTGACTGGTATCGTTCATTCAGCTTTTGCCGTGCAGCATCAAGCTCATTCGTGTAATAATCCCAGAAATAATTTGAGCCGCCCTTGCAGTACCAACACACATAAGGATTGGGTGCGTTGGGATTGTGACCGATGACAAGCTCTGTACTCCCGATAGTACAGCTCTCGATGATTTCATAGTTCTGATTAGAGCGTTTTTCTTCGTCCATAAGCACCTCTCTATTCTTTGGCATAACGCCGATAAGCTTTCTCGCCCGTGGCTCTCATTTTCTGAACAGGGCGGCTCCCTGCAAGCTCTGGATACCGTGCCTGCAGCTTGCGGCGTGTCCTGCTGACGCTCTCAAAGCTCGGCAGACCGAGATATTTGTGCTGCGTCATTATCTCCGCAAGCGGCATTGCCCCTGCATCCTTCAGACAGGCATTACAAAGTGCAAGATACAGCACCATATCGTCATTTCTGGCATCTTCATTCTTTTCCAGAACAGCCCTGACTTTCTTTTCAATAGTTTTAAGGTTTCTCATTGTTACCTCCATAAAGGAAAGGGCGGCATCTTTCAGCCGCCCAAACCACTTACTTATTCTTTCTGTTACGGATATTCAGCCATACCGCCGCACCCACAATGAACACGACAAGCACGATTGCGATAATGGTTTTAGCGTCCATCAATTAGTCCTCCTTTTTCTTCTTTCTGTTCTTATAGCCGACAAATCCGAGAACGCCCGCACCAACAACAGACAACGCTGCAAGGCTTACCCATAAGCCCAGATTGAAGTCATCGCCTGTTTTCGGGGTATCCCTGAACTCATTGTGCATCTGCACGATAGCCGTAGCGTCCACCTTGACCGTTGCCTGTTTATCGGCAGGCAGGATATATCCTGCGGAAGCCTTGTCGCTTACTTCGGATACGGTATAGTCGCCAATCCGCAAGCCCTCAATCACGATTTCTCCGTTCTTATCTGTCTTAAAGGTCTGGTCATAGTCCACGCCTGTCACACGGAAAGAGAAGCCCTCCACCTTACCGTCAGAGGAAGTCTTTACGATTTTAAGAGAGCCTTTCTGTGCTGCATTGATAAATCCTACACCCGCCTTATTTTCCACGGTGTAGGTCTTGCCGTTCTCCTCAACGGATACGGAATACACATTTTCATCAAGCACAAAGCCTGTCGGAGCTTTGGTTTCCTTTACCAGATATTTGCCGTAGCGGAGTTCACTCATCTGGTAAACGCCGCCGTCAAGTTCTTTCATTTCGCCAAGCAGCGTATCGTCTTTATCCAGTTTCCCATCGCCATTAGTATCGGAGTAAACCTCAAATACCGCACCAGACAGCTTGTTGTCGGGATAATCCTCATCAACCTTTGTCAAAGCGATATTGCCCTTAATGAAGTAGTTGACAAGTTCGATTTCCACAACTTCGTCCACCTTGCCGATTGTCACGGCGATTTCTTCCTCGGAGAGTACATATCCCTTCGGGCTTTCGATTTCACGGATTATCCAAGTTCCATACGGCACTTTGGCAAAAGAAAAACTACCATCATCTTTTGATGTGGTAGCTGCAATCGCATTTTCCTTTGTAAACTCGGTAGTTCCTGTCGTAAAGATACCGATAACTGCACCTCCCAGAGCCTTTCCGTCCTCATCAGATTTCTTACCGCTTACAGAGCCGTAAATAATGTCATTTGTGATAGCTTCGCCCTCATTGGCTGTGATGCGGACAGTTTCGGTATCCTGTCCTGCGTATTCAAAAGTAACAGGGTATTTTGCATCGCTGACAATATATGCGGAGTTGGTCGAGATTTCCTGCACATAATAGCTGCCCATCGGCAGGTCGCTGATAGCTTTCCCGTGACCGCTTTCATCAAGGGAAATGACCTCAATCAGACCGTCCGCAGGAATGGTCTTTCCATCTGCGGCTGTGAGTTCCTCCGCCGCATACAAGCCAAAGGTCACATCAAAGATTTCTCCATTCTTGCCAATGCCGTAGGCTTCATCAATGGCAAGGCTCTTGATGAGGTCGATTTCAACACGCTGTCTTTCATTATAGAAAGAAGTAGCCGTTTCCGTTACATCAACATTCTGTCCTGCATACACAAGCTCAACAGAACGGACTTCCTCATTCAGCACCATTCCATACGGAGCTGTGATTTCCTTAACCTCATATTTTCCGAGATACAGTTCTTTGGATTTTACTGTACCGTCTTTTCCTGTCGTAACGGTATCTACAACCTCGCCCTTGTTTGCTCTGACCGTCCCGTCCAGAGTGACAATATCCTCGGCTGCGGTAATTTCATAGACTGCACCCTCAAGACCGCTGACAGAGAAAATCGGCTGATACAATCCCTTATCGCCTGCAACGGAGCTGAATACCTCGCCAGACTTTTCTACGGTAATTGTGCCTTTCTGTGCCATATTGGAACGTACTACCTCAATAACGGTAATGCCGCTTTCTTCCTCGGAATTTTCCTGCACCACATCAAAATAAACAGGCTCGGAATTTAAGACATACCCATACGGGGCTTGTACTTCCACAAGGGAATAGCCTTTGCCGTATTCCAATGTCTGCGGTGTGATAAGGTCGCCGTCTGCCGTAGTATAGAAGGTGTCAATGGTCGTCACTTCGGGATAAGTGAAAGTCATAGTCACAAGATTTCCATTCGGGTCGTAAATCTGGAAGCCTGCACCTGCATACGGGATTGTATTGCCTGTTTCTGCATCTTTCTTTACGATTTTGATATAGCTCTCAAAGTTAGCGTTGTTGATAAGGTAGCGGTAGGTCTGACCGTCCTTGCTGATAAACACATCAAAGTCTTTCATCAGTTCACGCCCCTCCCAACCAGAGGTCTGGCGGACGGTATAAATGCCATACGGCATATCCTTTGTCTGGGCAAAACCGTTCTCGTCACATGTCAGCACATCACGCTCGGTTTCCTTTGCATTTTCATAGCTGCCTGCGGATTTGAGGAACACTTCAAATACCGCACCTTCTTCGGGTGTTTCAATCTGGGTTTCCCCGTTATCCGTATGCTTGATGAGTGCGATATTGCCTTTGATGACCTGTTCATTCACATCGTTTGCGGTACTGTTCAGCTCTACCGTGTATAGCTCTGGTTCTGCACCTACCTTGTGGATTGCGGTATCCAGAAGATACCCCTCGGACGGGCTGATTTCACGGACAGTCCAATCATTATCACAGATATAATACTTGGTCGTAAACTGACCGTTTTCATCAGTCGTGTAGGTGTCAATCAGTTCCTCACCTTTATAGATGCCGTAAACCGCACCTGCAAGGGAAGCATTGCCCTGCGGAGAACCTGTTTCTGCATCGGTCTTTGTCACAGTCACTTGGAATTTTTTCAACACATTGTCGAAGCTGCGTTTTGTGACCTTGTTCCATTCAATCGGAGCTGTCTGGGAAGCAGGAACGACATAGCGGACTGCGGTATCCACTTCCTCAACCACATACGGGGTATCGCCACTGATAAGGACATTTTCAAACTTAGCCAGTCCATTTTTATCAGTCACGGCATACTCGTCAACAGGCAAGCCGCTTAAAGATGTGCCATAAAGGTGGAATTTCATTCCCTCCACCAGATTGTCCTCGGAAGTCTTGACGATTTCCAGACTGCCACGCTTCAAAGTATTGCTGAAGGTCACAGTAGAGGTTTTTCCTCCGATAAGTGTGACGGTCTGGGTTTTCTGCGGCTCATAACGGTCAATAGACTGTTCTGTGACCGTATAAGTGCCAGGGAATAATCCCTCCACGGAGACAGAGCCGTCCTTTCCTGTCTTAACTGTTTTATTGAAGTTATCACCTTTGATTGTAAAAGAGATGCCCTCCACAACTCCGTCCTCAGAAGTCTTTTTGAGGGCAATCGTGCCTGTCGGCGTTTCGATATTGATATATGCAGACACGGTATCAGCATTCTCCACACCTGTTACCAAATCCTGCAAGTTCGGGTCGCCATAGGCAATGAGCTTTGCACTGCTGCTGACAGTCGGCACATTGTTCCTCTTTGCCGTAATGCGGACAGAACCGCTGATAGCTACAGTGGAGCTGATTGTCAGCTTATTTCCAGACTTCGATACACTCACATTACTGTCAGAGCTTAAAAAGCTGTAATCAGAAAGCACGCCGTTGCTGTCATTCAATGTGATGCTGTACTTTCCGTCCTTGTAGGCAAGCTCCTTTGTGATGTCATTCTTACCACCCGACATAAAGCTCGGAATGGTGTTATGCTCACGCAGCATCGCAACAATCTGGTCATACACTGCCCTTGCTCCGCTGTTGGCATAATTTGAACCGAAGTGCAGGCTGTAAACGGTAGTGCTTGTCTGGTTATATGAGCCTGTGGCTTCACGGCAGCCTGTGACAAACTCCCAAACGAGTGTCTGCGTGGCAAGCCATTTTTCATCATCACTTCCTGACAGATTATTTCGGTTGCCCTGATACCCATAGAGCAGGGCAAGCCCAACCGCCTTTTTCTGGTTGGCTGAAAGGGCGTTCCAAGTATCAGAGGAAGCCTTTTTTAAGGTGTTTCCTGTTTTCAGCGGTACTCCCGGCTGAATACAAAACGCATTCTCGCCATCCACAAACATACGGTACTTGTAATTTCCTGTTCCGCCTGCGGTATAGCCGCCGATATTCGCACTGGAATTGTACCTCATCGTATTACCGTTGCTGTCATAGGTGTGGGAAAAGGAAATCGTCCCGATGTCACCCGCAGCAAACGCCGTCGCAGGCATTATGGATAATGCCGTGACCGCAGCCATTACAAAAGCCGCAGCCTTTTTGAACAATTTAGGGATTTTCATAGTTACCTCCTGTAATTTGGATTGAATATTTTGCCTTACTGACCGAAAAAAGCTGCCCGTTATGGACAGCCTAAAGTATTTCTTTTCTCGGATAGTTACTGGCAGTAGTTAGGGGGTGAGGTGTGGAGAGGGGGAAGCCAAAATAATGGCTATCCACTCAAATGGGCAGACCTCGCCCTCGATGTGTGGCTATCTCTCGTGAGCCTTGTTCCGCTGCAAGTGTCGGTTATAAAACTCTAACGCCTTGACAACAAAATCCGTTTCCTGCCCTCTGGGAACAGTCTTGGGAATGAGCTTGGTTATCCTCTCGTCACGGAAAGCGGGTTTTTCCTTCTGATTGGGCTTTTCTTCCTCCATAATGGACTGGATAACCTCGGAAGTGAGCTTGCCGTCTTGGTTATACTTCTTCATTTTGATAGCCTGTGCCAATGACGGGGTAGCATCGTTGTACTCCATTGCTTCAAGCAGGGTGTATTGCTGTTCCTCGGTCAGATAGGAAATTTCGACCGCAGGACGGAATGCAATCTGCCTTTCATCTACCATTTGCAGGATTTCGGGTACAAGCTCCGTTAGACGGATATAGCGGCGTATCTGGTCTTTGCTTTCTCCAACAAGTTCTCCTAATTCCTCATCAGAACGCCCTTTTGATAAATTAGTCGCCAATGGCGACGCATTTTCTTTTGGGGGTCTGCCTGCCTGTCGTTTCATAGCTTCCAACCGCATTTTATACGCAAACGCTTTCTCACTCGGCAAAATAACAGAGCGTTGGAGATTACTTTCCACCATGACAATAATGGCTTCATCACGGGTAAGCTCTTTGACCTCGCATTTCAGCGTTTCAAGTCCTGCAAGTTCACAAGCCTTTTTTCGCCTGTGACCACTGATAAGCTCATACCGTCCGTCCTCTTTTAAGCGAACTGTCGCAGGGGTCATTACACCGTTTCGCTTGATACTCTCAACAAGTTGTTCCATATCTTCGTCCATTAAAACCTTGAACGGGTGGTCTGGAAACTCGTCAATCTCCGATATGGGAATATCCCGTATCTTGCTTAGCTTTGCTTCCTCACGGCTTTCGTCCGTCTGAAAAAGGTCATCGTATGCGGTCAGCTCGATTTTGGTTTCTCTGCTTCTCGCCAATCTCTGCCACCTCCTTTCCTAACTGCTCATAGGCTGCGGCAACCTTGCCGCTTTTGTCGTAAGCAAAAATACTTTTGCCTTCTGCGGTAGCTTCCACCGCACGGATAGAATGAGGTATCTCGGTATCAAATACCTTGATTTTCTTACCGTATGCACTTTTGACCGTTGCCGTAATTTCCTTAGAAATGTTGGTACGGGGCATTACCATAGTCATTAAGATACCGTCTATTCGCAGCTTTGGGTTGATTTGCCGCTTGACCATTGATACGGAGCGAAGTAAAAGCTCCAGACCTTTAGCCGAGAGATAGTGGGGCTGTGTAGGGATAATCACGCTGTCAGCCGCCGCCAGAGCATTGATGGTTATCATACCTAAGCTCGGCATACAATCAATAAGCACATAATCGTAATTCTTTTTAACCTCATTGACATAGGTTCTCAGCACACGCTCACGGCTCATTGCATTGATTAGCCTTACCTCAAAGCCAGACAGCTCAATGTTTGACGGAAGCAGGTCAACGCCCTCTCTGTGGTGGATAATACCCTGTGAAACATCAAGCGTTTTATCGTCTATGATGTTCTGCATCACAGTAGAGAGCGTTATGGGAATATCGTCTGGTCTGTTATAACCCAGAGCCATCGTGAGATTTGCCTGTGCATCGGCATCAATCAGCAGGACTTTTTTACCCTGTTGCACCAGACTTACGCCCAGATTGACCGCTGTGGTTGTTTTTCCGACACCGCCTTTCTGGTTAGTCAGAGCAATCACTTTGCAATTTGACATAGATGCGTCCTCCTTTCACATAGATTTAGCCACTTTGTCAAGGTGGCTATGTAAACAGTACCAGAGAACGCAAAAAAGCCGCCTACTCTTAAAATCAATAAGAATAAGCGGCTTTGAAATTTGCCTTAGACATATTCAATTTTCATTCTCTTGGTCGGTGCATTTATGACCTTAAAAACAAGCTCGTCAACACAATCCGTATATCTGCCTTGCTGAATGAGCTGATTTTTTAACTCTACAAGGCTATGTATTAAAAGTTTTCTTTCGTGGCTATCCAAATACAGATGATTAAATTTCTCTCTCATAAGCACACCTCCACTTCTTTAGCTTCATTATATTGGAAAGCAGGGGAAAGGACAAATCTGCAAAAAGGGATAAAAATAAGCGTACCACTATTTCTAATGATACGCCTATCCTCATTAAATCACTTCAAAATGCTTCAACGCATCCTTTATGGCTTCCACTTTCTCTGCTGTCGGATGCTTCCTCGGCTGTTTCAATTCCTCTACCGCATTAGGAGCATCGTACATTGGCAAGCCTAAATCTCTCTTTACCTCTGCGATATATGCGGTATGTACCTTGAAGCCGTATTTAGCTTCTATGTACTCCTTTATCATTTTGTAGGTCACTCGTTCTTTGGGCTTATATTCTTCGGCTCTTTTAGCGATATTATCAAGCGGAACTTTTCCCTCACCCTCGCCAAACTCAACTTTTACGTTGATATGTCCGTCTGGCTTTTTGTGGGAAAGCAGTACTACCGTCTCAACATGCACCGTTCCAGGGAACATATCTACACAGCATACCTTCTCCGGCATATACCCATGTGCCTGCAAGATCTCCAGGTCTCTGGCCAGTGAAGTTGGCTTACAGGAGATATACACCATCTGTTCTACTCCGAAATGGATGATTTTTTCCAGTGCCTTTGGATGAATACCGTCTCTCGGTGGATCCAGTACGATGAAGTCTGGTTTTTCCTCTACCAGATCAATGGCTTTTAACACATCCCCCGCAATGAACGTACAGTTATCCAGTCCATTTAATTTTGCATTTTCTTTTGCCGCCTCTACAGCCTCTTCTACGATCTCGATGCCAATCACATGCTTTGCCACCGGTGCCAGCATTTGCGCAATGGTTCCAGTTCCAGAATACAGATCGAAAATGGTTTTATCTTTTGTTTCTCCCACATAACTTCTTGCCGTATCATACAGTACCTCTGCCCCCAGTGAATTGGTCTGGAAGAAAGAGAACGGTGAAATGCGGAATTTCAATCCCAACAATTCCTCAAAAAAGTAATCCTGACCAGAAAGGATATCGGTATGATCGTTCTGAACCACATCTGCAAGACTGTCATTCTGAGTATGAAGAATTCCTGCGATTTTTCCCTTCAGATTCAGGCTCTGAAGCAGTGCAGACAATTCTGTCAGCTGATCAGTTTCTTCCCCACCACAGAATTCTGTCTGAGTCGTTGTTACCAGATCAATCAGAATTTCCTCGGTCTTGACTGCCTTTCTCACCAGAAGATGACGCAGATACCCCTGATGACTCAGCTTGTGATAGTACTTTGCTCCCTGCTGCTGATAGAATTCCAGCACCGCTTCCAGGATCTTACGGAAGTCTTCATCTACGATCTGACAATCTTTTACTGTCACAATATCATAAAAGCTGCCACGCTTATGCATTCCCAGCGCCAGTGGTCCATCCTTATATTCGTCTCCAAAGGAAAATTCCATCTTATTGCGGTATCCAAACTGACATGGACTTGCCTTGATCCCTTCAAATTCATAGGATTCACACACCGGATCCAGAAGTGCCTTCACCTGGCTGGCCTTCAGCTCCAACTGCTTCTCATATGGAAGATTCTGGTAGGTACATCCACCACAGTCCTGAAAATGTGGACATGCACTTTTGATCTCTTCCGGTGACTTTTCCAACACTTCCAGGAGACGTCCCTCTGCCTTTCCCCTTCGAATTTTATTCACGGAAGCCCTTACTTTCTGCCCTGGAAGGACATTCTTGACAATCACCTTCCGCTCTTCCCCTTCGACTTCTACCATTCCCTTATTTGGGAACTGAATTTCTTTTACAATACCCTCTACTACCTGTCCTTTTTTCATCTATCTTTCTCCTGCTCTTCTTTTCTAAGTACAACACTTTAACTTATAAAAGGCAGGTGCCATGTGGCATCTGCCTTATTCCTCTTGTGAATTATTCCTCTGTCTTTCCTTCTGTCTCGTCTACAAAGATCTCATCTTCTGCATCTTTCTCATCTTCCAGATCTTCGTCTTCAAAATAATCATCAAAGTCATCTTCAAAATCGTCTTCGAAATCTTCCAGATAATCAGGAGTTAAATATCTGTAAACGGCATATGCAATACCTGCAACTGCTGTCACAGCACCGATTACTGCCAGAACCCAAAGAATCGCATTTTTATGTTTTTCCTCTTCTTTTTTCTGCATTAATGCTAATAAATCCTCAATTCTATTCATATCGGTTCTTCCTTTCTTTCATGATTCGTATTTTCTCTAGTATATCACTAATGTCCTGTTTTTACCACCCAAAATTTACACTTTCTTGAGTTTTGCAAAAGCTGCAAACATTTTCTTCACACCAGCTTTTTCAAAGTTTACCGTCACCTCGTAGTCCTTGCCGCCATCAATGATATTCTCCACTGTTCCCACACCAAACTTGATGTGGCGTACCTGATCTCCTACCCCATAGTCCAGACTGTCTGCCTTTTTCACCTTGAACTGGTCAGGATCAAAGGCTTTCGTCTGAAATGCTTTTCTGGCCTGCATGTATGGGCTGTGTAGATCCGGCTTCTTTTTCACCGGCTGCTCCACTTTCACATGCTCACCGCCTGTCTGCACCAGACGAACAGGGATCTCTCTTAAGAATCTGGAGATCGGATAGTACTGTGTCTCACCACGCATCATACGCTGCTTTGCGCAGGTAATAGTCAGATGCTTCATGGCACGGGTAATTCCCACATAACACAGACGTCTCTCTTCTTCCAGTTCATCAGGATCATCGGCATTGATGCTGGCATATCCCGGGAATACCCCTTCTTCCAGACCTGTCAGATAGACGTTCGGAAACTCCAACCCTTTGGCACTGTGTAAGGTCATCAACACCACGTGGTTGGCATCCTCTTCCTGCTCATCCAGATCTGCTACCAGTGCCACTTCTTCCAGAAATCCGCTCAAGGAAGGCTCTTTGGCAGATTCTTCATAAGTCACGATTTTGGAAATCAATTCATCAATATTTTCGATACGGGCCTTGGCCTCATCTGTTCCTTCAGCCTGAAGCTCTGCAACATATCCTGTCATATCTATAATAGACTGAAGCAGCTCATGAACACTATAGAATTCAGCCTGACTGCGCAGTGTCTGAATAAAAGTCACAAATGGTTCAATCTTTGCGGCTGCCCTACCAAGCGAAACGATATTCTTTGCATCCTGCAGTGCAGCATAAAAACTGATCTCCCGTTCTACCGCATAATTCTGCACTTTCGCCAGTGAAGCTGCTCCGATGCCTCTTTTCGGGATGTTGATAATACGACGTACTGCCAGATCATCCCTTGCATTGTCTACGGTTTTCAGATAACACAACAGATCCTTAATCTCTTTTCGCGCATAGAAATTGATGCCGCCCACCAGCTTATATGGAATATTCGCCATCAGCAGCTTTTCCTCAAACAGACGGGACTGAGCATTGGTACGATACAGAATTGCACAGTCTTTGTAATCAAATTCGCCCTTATTCTTTCTTCTGCGAATATCTTCTGTCACGTAATCTGCTTCTTCAAAAGAAGTCATACACTGACGCACTGTGATCTGATCTCCCCGCTCATTTTCCGTCCACAGAGCTTTTTCCTTTCGTCCAATATTATGACTGATCACACCATTGGCTGCATCCAGAATGTTCTGTGTAGAACGATAATTCTGCTCCAGCTTGATCACTGTGGCATCCTCAAAGTCCTTCTCGAAATTCAGAATATTTCCGATATTGGCACCACGGAACTTATAAATTGACTGATCATCATCACCGACCACGCAGAGATTTCGGTATTTTTCTGCCAGAATACTGACCAGCTTAAACTGTGCTGAGTTGGTATCCTGATATTCATCCACCATGATATATTGGAATCGATCCTGATAATATTCCAGCACATCTGGGCAGGTACGGAACAATTCTACTGTCTTCACAATCAAATCATCAAAGTCCATAGCATTATTTCGTTTTAAAGTAGCCTGATATTCCTTATATACATCACAAATTTTCCGCTTCGTGAAATCTCCGAATACCTGTGTCTCATATTCTGTCGGTCCTATCAGTTCATCTTTCTGATGAGAAATGGCCGACAGAAACATCTTTTCCTTGTATACCTTGGTATCGATCTCCAGCCGTTTGCAGATATCTTTCATCACCGTCTTCTGATCATCTCCGTCATAAATCGTGAAGTTCGTTCCATATCCCAGACGATCGGCAAATCTTCTTAGAATCCGCACACACATAGAATGAAAAGTAGACACCCACACTCCATCAGAACCGTATCCAACCAGCTGATCCACACGTTCCCGCATCTCCCCTGCTGCTTTATTCGTAAATGTAATCGCCAGAATATTCCATGGATTTACTTCTTTTTCTTCTATCAAATATGCAATTCTGTGGGTCAGCACTCTGGTTTTTCCAGATCCTGCACCTGCCAGCAGCAAAAGCGGTCCATCTGTATGGAATACCGCCTGCTGCTGGCATTCATTTAAGGTATCATAATTGCTCATTTTTTTCCTTTCCAGTAAAAAATACTTGCCACGTAATGAATTCATTTTTGCTCTATTCGGAGTTATGAAGAGATACGCTTTTTTCTGCCGAATATTGCTGATAAACACTGCCTTTTTCGTATGCGTGTTATTTTCATATCTACTCGTTGTTCATCATTTCTCTGCATATCTATTGCACCAATTATGCTAAAATTATGCTAAACTGTCACTACATAAAATCAATCAACTACTTTTAATGAGCTGTAGCTTTTCCATCTCTTCTCTCGCATCATCAAACTTTAGATGAGCATAAACGTTTAACGTGGTTTTTATATTAGCATGTCCCATCAAATACTGCAATGCTTTTGGGCTAATTCCGGCCCTTGCCATATTTGTACAGCACGTATGCCTACATATATGCGGTGTAATGTCAGGCATTGTTTCATGTGGATGTTCTTCGTTGTACTTCTTTACCGCTTTACGAAAGATTATTTCCCATCCTCCAACCACTATTGGCTGTCTTTTGCTATCTAAATAGAAAAATCCACTTTTGCCATCTACTATGGGTTGCGTTTTTCTTTTCATTACCTGTTTTATCAGTCCTTGAAAACACTTGTATACTCCATCTGTCATCGGCAATTGTCTTATTCCGTTTCGTGATTTTGGAGTTTCAATTTGAAACCCCAAGTCTGAATATCTGACTAATTGATGATTCACATTAATTGTCCGTTCCTTCATATCTACATCAGAAATTGTAAGCCCGCAAAATTCAGAAATTCTAAGCCCTGTGTGGAATAAGATGTAAAATGCCTCCCAGTATGCTTCCATTTCTTGATTACCTTGCACGAAATCCAGAAAGTCATTCATCTGTTTTGCTGAAATAGCATCTCTTGTTTCAGATTTTGCTGACACCACGCTGGACAGAGTAAAACAAAACGGATTCTGCAATATTAACTGATCTTCAAACGCCATTTGAAAAGCTGGCTTGAGTATTTTCTTCATCTGCTCCATTGTTGAGAGACCCTTTCCTTCATCCTCCATAGCTTGAAAAAAAACTTTTGCATCAGAAACCCTAATATTGTCAATTTTCAGATCGCCTAAATAACTCTTCTCTATGTTTTTTAGAGCTGTCTTATGAGCCTTGACAGTTTTATTTTTCAAGCCTCTATCGTGAAGACTTAGGTATTTCTCGGCTAATTCAGTCACCGTCATTTCGGTATCTTTGATTCCAAGCCTTATTTTTTCCTGGATTTCTTTTTCCTGCGTTCTGAGCGCTACGCATTGCCGCTTACCTGCTGGCAATCTGTCGGTCTCCTCCAATCTCCAGGAATACACTGATTTTTGTTTTCCATTTATAGTGTAGCTGTAACGATACCTTCCATCCGACTGCTGGCTCTCGCCAGTCCTCAAGATCCTCCCTTTTTTATCTTTTCTTTTTAATCCTTTTGTGTTATCATTTTTCATAGTTAATCACCCTTAATCATTTTTTTTAATGAAAAGGGCATTGAGCACGGTATTATTTTATCATGTTCAGTGCCCCTTTTCTATACCTCAGATCGCGTTTGTTTCGTCCAACCACCGTTCAAATTTTTCTCTTTTGAACAGAAGCTTTACACCGTTGTAAATGACAATACCGGTATCACGGTTTTCATCCGCAATCATCTGCAATTTACGTTCGCCGATTCCGAAATACTGGACGGCTTCCCGGAGGTTAAGGGCGTACTTCTCCCATACGGGAACAGTAATGTTTTTAGTTTCGTTTTGATTCATTTTTGAAAATCTCCTATTTGTCTAAAAGCAAATGTCGATTCTCGCTTGCACATCCTACATATATTAATTTGTATGATAAAAATTTTTGTGTCAAAAATTTTCGAGGGTGCTTGTATACCGAACGGTACAGGACTATAATGATTTATGAGGAGGGATGTGATATTATGGAAAATAATTATGTGATCGCAATTAGATACTCTGAGAAAGATAACTGCTATCTGGCAGCTGTTCCGGATCTTCCAGGATGCATGGCCGATGGTGTTACTCCAGAGGTGGCGTTTGATAATGCCAGAGCAGCTATCAGAGATTGGATCGAGACTGCCAAAGAAATTGGCAGGGATGTGCCAGAGCCGAGTTGTTCATTATTTAATTTTTGAACATTGTAAATAAAAAATGAGGGACAGTTTCTGCGCTGTCCCTTCTTATATATTATATGTTTGTTTTTCTCTTGTGCGGTTCTGGGATTTCTACACCAGCTACTATAGCATTATGCAGCCATTTTCTCTTGGCAGCATCCAGATTGGACATGAGATCCTGCAGTGTTCTGCCGGTGGCACTGCAGGCTGGTATATCCACGAGGGATGCGTGGTATCCCTCGTCTAGGTTACCAGAAATGACAGCTGGGTAATGCATGCTCATATAATCTTTTAATCCTTTATCCATGCAATGATTTCCTTTCATATTCGTGAGCCAGCTCATAGAATTTAGTTCTCTTCAGCCCTGTCAATCTCATGGCCACAACGGCTGTAATTTCCTTATTTCTCCAGCGTCTCATGACCGCATCGTAATTATCCGGCAGTTGCTGTTTTGGCCGGCCGTAGTTGCTCCACGCGGGGGTACCTTTCAGCGCATCAATTCCAGCCCTCCGGTTGGTTTTTCGTTCCAGGCGCCTGATGGATTCCATAGCGTCCATGACTTCTATTAACATATCACTCAGCGTATAATCCAGCCACTCCATACCATAACCGTGCGGTTCCATGGTGGCAGGGATATCAAGGATCTGTACCTTGATGTCTTTCTCCTTATAATATAGTAGTTCTTCGTGCACTTCACGGGCGGTTCTTCCAAGATCGCTGAGTTTTTCAACAGTCAGAATATTTTCTGGCTGGAGAAAGTTTCTTTTGAAAGTCCCGTATTCTGCTCGCCGGCCCTCTCGGTCTGAAATCAGATTGTATTCGGTGGCTCCATGCTCTCTCATCCGTTCAATTTGTGCAGAGCGTTCTTCAGAATCTGTGGACAACTGCAAGTAATAATAATGTCGCTGCTGTGCTATCGTATTTACTGTCTGTTGTGCTGCAGTATTATTAATAGCCATATTTCCTCCTGCTTTGCGGATAATATCCGCTTATGTAATACTGTAATTCGGACAGGTGTCTTATTCGTCCAGATTGCTACTTTTCTTTTTATTCTGCCCCAATTTCTGCAACTGGCGCGGATAGATCGCTGTCAGTATACACATGATAATGCTGGTAATTAGTTTTCTGATACTTTGCTCTGCCAGGCTGTGGCTGTGATTGGCTCCAGCGGATGTCTCGACCTACGATGTTACGCATGGCCTGCATAACAACCTGGTGAACTGTTTCCTGATCCAGCTGCAGATGGCCCTTCAATTCTTCCTCTGTCCAGCGGCAGGTATTCATAATTTTCGGCTCAATGAGCTGACTCAAATATTTAATGTTCGTGCTGTTCATGCGTGCCTCCTCTTTTGTTGCTTCCGGCGGCGGTGGCCGGAACTGAACCCTTATACATTAATTACGTTTGTTATTCTTGAATACTTAAATTTAAAAACCTAAAACCCCGCTTGTACGAAAAAACCATAAAAACAAACTTCCAAATTTCTTGTTTTTTCCTTACTAGCGGATGTTTTTTAACGCTAAAACTCGTAAAATAACTAGAGATCATTAATTTCATGGGAGAATTTCACATTTTCACGGGAAATTTTTTCCCATGAACGCTTCATCTAAGTAAAGTGAATATTCACGTTTGATGTTGCAATTACTTGTATTGTCAGATAATTTAATAATTATCTGACAAATTATGTAGTTAATATAATAAGTTTTACTTGAATTGTTTCTTTCAGGTGACATATTACATATATATATGTTAAAATGTCACTTGTTAATATTTTCACAGCTATTATAGTTCAACTGGTTAGTTCCGGCCGCTACCTCACCTCCCACCGCGCAATACGCAAAACGCCCTGGATTATTTGGCAGGCCAGAGCGTTCGCATCATTGGAGAAACTTATATGCATATCTTGAAAGCAATTTTTGAAGCTGGACCTCGGCTCCTTCGTGGGGCACTTTTGTATTGGCAAGCCACGGTTCTCACTGGCCTTGGTCCATTGGGGAGATATACCTCTTACAACGTTGTAATACTATTATAGATCACTTGTTCGGTATCGTCTATTGACGCATCTGCTAAATCAAATATCACCTCTTTGAATTAAAATTTAAAATTAATGAAAAAGTTTCATCAAAAAGCCTATAAGAACACTTTTTCAAAATACTGCATAATTTTCACTTCTTATAAGTATCCATATCTTAGTAAAACTTCACATAAATTCTCATATTTTCGCATTGGTAATTTTGCACAACAGATCCCCATAAAATTTCTGTAAAATCAATGTGTTCAGAAATGTCTCCGTAATGTGGAAAACGGAGAAATGCAAAGAAATACAGCAATTATCCACATTTGTACAGACTTTTATGATACTATTTCAGCACAAAGAAAGGGGTGTAAAAATGCACAAACAAGTTTACAGTATGGAACAAAACGATCTGCTGGCAGCCATATATTATTATTACTCTCAAGACGTCCTTCCAGAGCCTGTGCGCGATAACATTGACGTGACTATCCTGGAACTCCAAACTAATGATTGCGATGACAATTATATTGAGACCACTATTAATGATATGATTTCAGTTGTTGACAGCCACGCCTTTTACAGAGGGTTCAGAGCCTGTTTAGACCTAATGTCTGGCAATGTATTTCATAGAATAATGGAAGGACCGGAAGATGATGAATGACAAGCGAATGAAAACAGTACATGAACTGTATGGATGCACAAGAAAACATAATAGTAAGCAACGCTTAAAATTTGCCAAGAAATTATTTATCCGCCGGTATAACGAAGGCTATTCTGCAGTGTATATCTACCAGCAAATGGCGGAATGGTCGAATTTTCCACTCACTGGCGATCTTATTGACCACTGGCTTCATTCCGATAGAATTCTCTCCCGAACAGAGCGCCAAAATAATGCTATCTCTCACGTTCTTTCCGATGATTTTCAGCATATGGAACGAATTAATTCCAATTATCTTGCTTTTAAGTATGAGATTCCTATCTGGAGAATACAGTTGCTAATCGATATGTATAATATTATGGAGGCAGAAAATGAATAATACACAAAACACTGAAGCCGAAAAACTCTTCCAAGAACTTCGGAAGTGCTTTCTTGTAATCGAAAAACTTAAGGATCCTGTCCAAATCGCAGTAAAGCAGAAGGAATTGTCTATACTGCATGCCAAGTGGAAAGATGCCGTTCACACGGAAATTGAAGATGAATTTCTTCCACAGCTCCTGTCGCTGTTTGGCAGCCATACATACCAGGCCATCCTGTTCGATACAGGCAGTATCCTCAATGTCAGCCTGGCTATCTTGTTAACTGATTATTCTGTTTCAGCTTATAACCAGGTCATGGGACAGTTGTATAGATTAATCGAGGATTATTCTGAAACCCATACCTGCTCCGTGTCCACGATAACGGTCAGCTATCCATTATCACAGAAACATCCGTTGTACTCAGAAATCAAATCAGGCACTATCATTTGGCAATGTCCAGACAGCAATTAACCTCGAAGAGGCCTCAAACGGGCCTCTTTTCTCATTCTATCCTATTTCGCCCAACTTTTCCGTCTAAACCATATAAAATCGGCGCAAAACCACACAAAATCAGTCAAAAACCGATTTTCGAGTTCTTTTACGAGTTTTTTCGAGTGACACTCGCAACCTGGGAGTCTCCTGCTGCCGTATCTGGTTCAACAGTAGCAACCCTTCTTCTGCTTTCTTCAATTTCATCCGGTGTAAAAATCTGTTTCTGTAATTCAGTCCATGTTATCCCATTTGGATCCATATTCTCGCTCATCCCTATGCCCTCCAATCAAATTGATATCCTTGATTATAGCCTATTATGTCATATATGGCATTATATAATTTGCATTATGTCATATACGGCATAATTTGTTTTTGATAATGCCATATACGGCATAACTATTTCTGCTCTATGCCACATACGGCATAATCCATTTCAATTTATGCCACGTTCAGCATAGTTCTTTTTATTCTATGCCTTATGCGGCATTATTCTATTTTAATTATGCCAGTTTCGGCATAATTTGATTTCATTTATGCCACGTTCGGCATAACTTGGTTTCATTTATGCCTTATTCGGCATAATCATTTTTATGTTATGCCATATGCGGCATTTTTAATATCAAACCTGGTTCCCCTATCCTTGACCTTCTCTTATATACTCGATGCTGTCCTCGATCTCCTCTCCCATCCTCGATATACCCTTGATCTCTTCAAGAATCCTTGAAACCTACCCTTGATCTCGTACCCGTATCAAGGATATTGCTGCCCCACCCCGCCGTATTCTTGATCTAGTATGAATTCAAGGATGGGGATTCAAGAATATGTTCCTGAATTCGAGGATGGAAAGGATAGCTGATGGATTCAAGAATAGAAAACCTATTATCCTGGAATTATTAACTTTTAAGAGGCAGCAGGACAATTTATAAGTTGCCCTCGATTTTATCCAATTTTTTCCCGTTTCTGCGTCAAATCATCCCATTTTACGCATACATAGTGCTAAATTGAAAACTTATATCCTCGAAACCGCCAACTTTTATCCTAAAACTAGAACTTGTATCCTAGAAATTGCGGGTAATTATCCTAGAGGCGGGCAACTTTTACCGCCATAAAAGTTGATTTGTAAAAGTTAATGTTGGTACAAAAATCTTTCACAAAATTCATTATCCAGAAATCTATTCGAAAAATGCAAATAGGAGAACTTACTTCTATCGCCCTGTTTTGGCTGTTCGAGTGAGCTTCTGGGTGATATCCTTGCAGTGGAGGTGATAGAATAATGATTGATGAAATTAAAAAAAATGCTTTAAAAATACTGGAAAAACAGTGCCCTGATGAACTGGAAATTTACAACCGTTGGGAACGATGTATTAGCATGTATGCCGCTGGATTCAGAAGCGTACCGCAATCAATGGAGGAAATTTTGAAATGGTATAATTGTGATGTTCCGTACGACCACGGATATCGTGTTGGTAAACTATTAGTCTGCCTGCGCTTTGTCAATTCTGCCATATCGTCTGGAGCGAGCAGAAAATGGTCAGACAAAATCCTTTCACGCACATGTAGCCCGCAACAACGTGTATTTGCGGAACTGTTGTATGAGCTTAATACACACTCTGAAGAACAGCGACTGGAGGTAGCCAGACAAGATTTCCTTAAATCCAAATCTGTCTCAGAGCGTGCATCTCTCCTTGAATATTATGGAATTGACGATACTACTCTCGATGCATGGATTTCCGAGACACCTCCTGGCAGACCAATTTCAAAAGGATATTTTATCAGGACAGACGATGAGCTCCGGACATCTGCTATTCAAAAACTTGTAGACAGAAATGCTGATGAGCAGGGTGCATTTTTTAACGTTGACGAAGCTGTGGAATTTTATGACCACGGCTGCCGCGCTGCTGAATTGGCCATTGTACAAGACTGGAAGCGGGAATACTGTCCACCTGCAACCTGGCGGATGTTCAAACATTTTAACGAGTTGCTGAAAAATAACTCACCTTCTGAAAAAATCCAGGCACTACTATCTCATATGTCAGAGGATGCAAGGCCGGTCATGGAACTACTGCTAGAATGTGCGGAGGAAATGAGGAGAGATGAATGATTCTATTCGAGAATATCTGGATTCGATTACCCAAGAGGCCAAACAACACACAGAACATACGGAGAGCGAACGTTTGCTGAGAGAATTTTTTCGAAAAGGAATTGACATCAAAGTACTTCGCAAAATTTCTGTGCAATTTCTTTCGCATGATGAAATTGAAAGAATCATTACAGAGGAACAATCCAAAATGAGTAATCAAGACGAACCGTTATGTACCCGCGAAGAAGCCCTTCAAATTGCGCTCCGCAAAATTAATCAGGGCTGTTGTGTCCAATACGTATCTGACGGCCTGAAAGAATGGCTAGGTATCGTAATTAATCCGGCTGAGCTGGATGCCGAGCTGTCTGACCATCCTGACCTACTTCCATCCTACCAGCGACTCAGAAACGCCTGGCACAATATCCGCTACGTAGAGCCAGAAAGTATCACTCCGCTTCAGATTCAGGAAAAATATGGATTCGATTGGCGATATCAGGAATATATCCTTGAACCAGACGTAGAGGATAAATCTACTGCAGAACCGACACAGACAGACGAAGTGCAGGATCTGTCTAAAAAAATTATAGAACAAAATAGAGAGGCCTATGATTCGTTGGCCTCAGCACCTAAAAAGAGGCCGGAATAGTCCGACCTCTTTTCATTACTTTCTTTTATAATTCGCTTTTACCATATTTTCCAGTTACGACAGCAACCACCTTTTCATTTTCAAAGACTTCATAAATAATAATATAATTTTCTACAAGCATCTGGCGATATCCTTTAAATGCATAAAATCCGTGTTTTCGCTCTGCGCCTCGGTACGGCTGTTCTTCCAGACTGAAAATTGCTTTTTCAATTTTTTCTGCAAGTTTAATCGCATCGTCTGGATAATTACTTACAAGAAGTGCCTGTTCATATATTTTATCGATATCTCTGTAGGCCTGTGGAAACATTTTTACAGTATACTTATCCAAAATGTTTCCTCCTAAGGTTTTTCAATGCCTCTCGCGCATCTAACAGCTCTGCGCCTTTTGAGACTTCATTTTCTGCTTCAAATATAGCCTTATCGATATGGTTTGTACTCAATAGTTCCTCATATGTTTCTATACTCATAACCACCAGATCACCATACCCATTCTTCGTGATAAATACTGGCTGTTGCTGTTTATGACATATTTCAGATATTTCATTCGTATTTCTTAAATCCGTAATCGGTTTTATTACTGGCATTGTCTCTCCTCCTTTCTATATTTGTACATTATTATATCAGAATAACGCACATTTATAAATACATTTTCAAAAAATACAGGCTAAGCCAATGACTTAGTCTGTACTTTCTCTCATATTCTCTGCATACTTCTTCGTCTTTTAAAGCTTCCTGTTCAGCTATCTCAATACAGGAGATTCTAACGCCATTCTATTATTTTTGAGATGCTATTTTCCCCGTCCTACTCCTACATTTGAACGCCTTTTCTGCTTTACATTGCATCCTGGTCTTTTATCAGCACTCCGCCTCAAACATATCACAATTTTCGAAATCTTCTTTCCCCCACTACCTGCAGCCCCATCGGCAGCAATAACAATACTGCATATGCTCCATAGAACGCCACCGACATCCCCGTGATCCGGTTCATCATAATCATCGGGTTATACTGAATATTGGTCTGGTTGAACATCACGGCCATAAGGGTTACGGTAATACATGCAAATATGGCTATCACAAAGCTCCTGTCACGGTTATCGAACCGGTAGATGGAGAACGCCGTCCGTCCCCGCAGGGAATATCCACGGCATTTCATAGAAGCCGCACTGTCCATGAAGTCTTCCAGTGTCCAGGTAATTAAAATAGAAAGAAAGCTGCACATATGCAGCAGACACTGCAGCGGATTGCCCTGAAAGCAGCCTTTTCCAATGCCTCTGCGGGACAGCTCGATTCTTCGTCCCCTCTGTTTTACCCTCGGTACAAACCGGAGCAGGATCGACAGATACAGGGACAGTCTTGGGGAAATTCTTCCAAATAAATAGACTACTTTGTCTGCGGAGACCACAGCAAAGATACAGGAAAAGATCATGATTACTACAGCGATTTTCGTTCCCCGGACAATCCCCACCGTCACAGCTTCCAGCGTGATCTGATTGCCAATAAAATTCATCCGCAGATTGGTAATTCCAAAGTGGTTATAATAAGAATACCAGGCTGCGTAAGCCCCGATCAGCGGAATCAGACACAGGTTAAAAATCAGCGACCGCTTTCCATTTAATTTAATGGAATAGACAAATGCACACAAAAACGAAATGGCCAGATAAACCGGGTGGTCGAAGTTCACTGCACAGACGATGGCGGTCACGAAATAGATCAGGTTAATCATTGGATGGTAACTGTCAAATCTCATGCTTCATCTTCTTCCATCATGCCGTATTTTACTTTGATCCGGTCCAGTTTCTCCATGATTGGCTTCTCCAGAAGCAGCACCGTCAGGAAAGTAGCCAGTGCATGGATGGCGTTTACCGGAAGGCCGGATGCATAAATGGCGGCTGCAGAAGCCTTGTTGATCTCATTGATCATCAGGAATAACGAGCAGGTATCCAAGAGAGGCCCCGTCACCAGCAACACTTCCAGTCCGCCAAAGATGGCTGCCGGCACATTTTTGTCCTTCTTCAGTACCCCCGCATGGGTCAGGAGCCCTGCCAGAAATCCGGCAATTCCATAGGCAAACAACTGCCACGGGGTCCACGGTCCCTGTCCAAAAATAAAATTGCTGACAAAGGCACTGACCGCTCCGGTCAGGAATCCGGATTCTGCCCCAAATGCCATCCCGGTAATGATGACAATACCCACCAGCGGCTTAAAATGCGGTAGCATGATAAAGGCTGCACGGGAAGCCACGGCAATGGCACACATGACTGCCAGCGTCACGATCTCCCGGGCTTCCGGCTTGCGCTTTTCAAAGCTTAAGAAGAACGGCACCATGGATAAAATGATCAGCAACATACTGCACAGGTAATACTTCCGGTTGCCAAAGTAACGGGAAGCCAGCAGCACCACCGGAATCATCAGGCAGATCACCACTACACTGATCCAGGTGTGGGCTGGTATCTTTTTCTTGTTTTTTTCTATCTGTTTTTCTGACATAATTCGATCACATCCTCATTGGTAATGGCATTGGTAAACACATGCCGGCTCATACGGTTGGCTGCTGTAGTATAGAAGCTGTTGCGGGAGAAGAAACGGTTCGGCGTATTGGTGGTGACGATACCTCCATCAAAAAACATACTCACCAGATCCGCATATCGGGCGCAGAATTCCACATCGTGGGATACCATAATGATGGTTACGCCCCGCTCCTTTAACTTCATCATGATATCTGCAAACTTCTGCTTGAAGAAGCTGTCGATGCCTTTGGTTGGCTCATCCAGCAGTAAGACCTTCGGATCTGTCAGAAGCACCTTCGCCAGTGCCGCTCTCTGCTGCTCGCCACCGGACAAATCATAGGGATGGCTCTTCAGCAGACGGGTAATCTCACAAAGCTCTGCCATTTCCGCTGCCTTTGCAGCCTTTTCCTCTTTGCTTCCGGCCAGCATCTCTTCCAGTTCTTCCTGCACACTCTTTTTGGCAAAGAGACTCTGGGGATCCTGTGGCAGCATGGCCAGGTTGCCGTGGAACAGCTCCCCGGACTTGTATTTTTTCACTTCTTTCCCATTGATCAGTACTTTTCCACGGTAAGGCTTACAGATATTGCTGATCACTTTTAATGTGGTGGATTTCCCCGTTCCGTTGCCGCCTACTATGGCATAGAGCACATTTTTCGGTACCTGAAGGGTGACACCTTTCAGCACATCCGGGCTGTCCTTTTCATAACGGAACCAGGCTTCCTTCACCAGCACCGCCGGGTTCTTAATGTTATCCGGATCAAGATCCGCTTCCGGTGTATCATCCACTGCAGTCACCTGTGGGGCATGGTCTTGAAACACCTGATCCAGCCATTCTGCACCTTCCCGGACGGTTAAGGGACATCTGCCCTTTCCACCCACACCGTAAAAGATCTGTACCGGAGTCGGCATGGCAGTAAACATCTCATTGCTGCACTTCTTCAGATAATCACCCACTTTCCGCGGTTCATCCTCTGCAATCATTTTCCCTTCTTCGATCACCACCACTTTATCTGAGCAGTAGTAGATATCTTCCAGACGATGCTCGGTAATGATGATCGTGGTACGCAGTTCCCTGTTGATCTTCTTCACCGTATTCAGGAAATCGGATGCAGCGATGGGATCCAGCTGGCTGGTCGGCTCATCCAGAATCAGTACACTCGGCTGCATAGCCATGATGGATGCCAGATTCAGCAGCTGCTTCTGGCCGCCGGATAGTTCATTCACATTCTTGTGGAACCATCCCTGGATGCCGAAGTAACTGGCCATTTCTGCCACCCTCAGACGGATGGTCTTCTGATCCGTTCCCAGACTCTCCAGCCCGAAAGCCAGTTCATGCCAGACCTTGTCTGTGACAATCTGGTTATCCGGATTCTGCATCACGTAGCCGATCCTGGAGGACTGGGTACGCAGATCCGTATCTTTTAAGTTTTTCCCTTCAAATAAAATTTCACCTTCCAGCTTCCCATGAGGTGCCAGGACACTTTTCAAATGCTTCAGCAGGGTGGTCTTGCCGCTTCCGCTTCGCCCGCAGACCGTTACATATTCCCCCTGCTCGATATTCAGATTGATATCCGACAGCGCCGGGTGATTCTTTGCTGTCGGATAGGTAAATGTCAGATTTTTGATTTCAAATTGAGCCATCTTGCTTCCTCCCAGATATTTACGGCTGACGGTATGGCCAGAAAAGCTATGTAAGCCATCAGCCCCGCTTTTGTATATGAATTCTGCCAGCTTTGGATGGAAAGCTGCGGTGTATAAGTGACAGATGCAGCGCCATGCATCCCACAGAAGACCACGAGGGCCGCCAGCAGAATCATCACTGCCAACAGCACTTTGTCTCTGTTTTCAAAACGGTAAATGGAAAAGGTGGTGCGTTTTCCACAGCCATAGCCACGGCTTCTCATGCTGTCTGCCGTAATGACACTTCCTTCCAGCGCCCAGCTGGTTAAGGTGGATAAAAGCACCATACTGTGCTCCATCCGCTCTTTTTTATCTCCCGTATCCGTGCCCTTGCCGATGCAGCGCCTTGCCCCGTTGAGCTGTGTAACCTTGTTCTTATAAGAAGGAACCAGACGCAGCACCATGGTGAGAATCAGGGTCACAGATGGTGCCATTTTTCCAAATAAATATAAAAATTTGTCACTGGTCATGACTGCATTGTAGCAGGCAAACCACATGAGCACCGATACCATCATGGCACCGAGGGCCGCTCCATAACACAGGGCTTCCAGTGTATAGGGTCTGCCCCCGGCATACCGGAATAATACATGTGCCCCATAGATATTAAATACCGGATTCATCAGGGACAATACCAGTAATAACGGGATCATCCCTCCCACGAACTTCCAGCCCTGCCACCCCTTTGCTGTCAGATAATACAACATAGACAATAATACCGATGCGGCCAGGAAAGCCGGATGCAGCAAAATCATGCCGCATACGATGGCCACGATAAAAAAGGTGAAATTAATCACCGGATGGTAAGATGCGAATTTATCTCTCACGCTCTTCCCCCTTTTTCTTTTTGCCTTTTCTGGAAAGGGACAGGCGCATGGCTCCCAGAATAACCAACAGCGCTGCTGCTCCCGCACCTGGAATCAGATACATCCACAGCGGTTTCTGTGTGGATTCTTCCGGCTTCATCAGATCCTCCATAGAACCGTTGTATCCGGCAATCCCGAATCTGGAGAACTGGTCCGTATCGAACTCAATCCTGCTTCCTGCGATATGACCGTCGATGAATTCCAGGCTTCCGTCATCCTTCAGGTGTACCACAGCCACGTTCTCATAATCTCCTAAGTCTGCCAGCGGCACGCTGACACGCACCAGATCATCCGGTTCCCACTCCGTGTTATCCAAAAGATCCATCAGGGAAATATCCGTCAGGTTCAGCAGTTCGCCCTCACCTTTCAGTGCCTGGCCTACCTGCTCCGCCTGACTGCTTTCCACATTCAGGCTGCTGGCTTCCACCTGCACATACCACGGCAGGATCTCTTCTTCATTATCACGCAGATCCACGCCGGCTGCTTCATCGTAGTGGTTGACTTCTTTTAAGCCCTCAACAGATTTCTGATAGTCTTGGTAATGACTGCTTTCCTCTACCTCTTTTTTCTGGGCATCCGTCAGTTCCGAATAAGTCCGGTAAATATCCAGAATCTGTTCTTTCTGCGCATCCGTATAGTCCTCCGCATTCTCTGGCAGTTTCTCAGAGGTCTTTGTCTTACGGAACAGGCTGTTCATCTCTGTAATCAGGCTGGTGACTTCTTTTTCCGTCTTTGTGCCACCCTTTTTCTCTGTCATTTTTGTGGCATTCTTGTCTGTTTCTTTTTCCGATTCTTTTTCTTTGGTATCCGCTGCAGTCTTGCCAGATACTGTTTTACCAGCTGCTGTACCGCCTTTCTTACCGGAAGATCCGGATACCAGATTTACCTTTTTGGTACTTCCTTTGGTCTTTTTCTTTGTCGTATTGGTCTTATTGCCGCTTCCGGAACCACTGCCGGAACCTGAACCACTGCCGGAGTCGCTGGATTTTTCCAGCTCCTGCAGCTTCTTCATGGCTGCTTCCAGCTTACTGTAATTGATAACCAGGGATTTCTGTACTGTTGTCAGGCTGTCATACATGGCTTTTGCCGCTTCAATCTGGTTCTTGTCCGCCAGCTTGATATTGTCCGGGATTGCTGTAATCAGCTTCTGTGCCGTTTCTGCTTTTTCTTTATCTGATGGGAGCTCCACATCTGTCATGTCATAGAGACGGGTTTTTCCACCGGTAAACCGCTCATAGGCTGTCAGTGCATAATAAGCCTGTTCGGTAGCCATCTGATTGGCATCTCCCTTCAGTACATGCTTAAAGGATCCGTCCGCATTGGCATAAGTCAGAAGTGCGTCTATCACAGACTTACCATTCTTGACAAAACGGCTGTCAGTATTCGGGTCAATCCCCATGGCTGTCAATGCTACAATTACCTGAGAACAGCTCTCTGATGTCTCGGAACCGTAAGTGGCATAAGAGCCATTGCTCTTCTGCATAGCAGAAAGCTTATTCAGCCCTCTGTCTACTGCCGCTTTTACCTGAGCATTGGTACTGTAATATGGTGCCAGTGCCTGAATGGCCATAGCAGTCACATCCGGGTCTGCACTCCGTCCGGACATATCCCATCCACCTCCGGATACCTCCTGATCCAGAATATTCTGGATCAGCTTGTCTCTGGAATTCTGTGTTTTTCCTGATGCTGCCTGAGGGATCTCATAATCATGACTGTCAAAGGCGATCAATGCCCAGGTCGCTCCATTCACTCCCTGCCATACCGTCTGGTCATAATCTGACAGCGGCTGAAGCAGGTTGTAGCCGCCCACGTTGGTAACATCTATCCCCAGAGAAGTCAGAGCCAGTACCACTCTGGAATAGTCTGTATAACGCTTGTCATGAAGCTTTCCATTGTTCTCTTTCAGCGTACTGATGACATTGGCCAGATATTTATTCAGCACATCATCCGTCAGTTTTCCACTTCTGGCCAGTCCCAGGATCTGCCAGTCCCCGTTGATAGAGCCTACCGTAGGCGTAGACTTCTCTGCCGATGCTGACAGATTCTTTCCTGCTACATTGTATGCCGTGTCCACCTGTCCGGCACTGGCTGACAGGGCAGCGATCTCAGCTGATTCCTCCAGTTCAGTCAGATTCTCTGTCGTTTCTTCTGTCGCTGCTTCGGTTTCTGCCTCTGGGTCTTCCTCTGTCATGGCTTCTGTGGCAAATTCCACCAATAACAACTCTGATCTTCCTTCTCCGGTAAGGAGAATTTCGGCATAAGTAATATCCTCTGCCAGATCTCCATAAACAGCCAGCTGTTCCCGGGTAATCTCTTCCATGGAAAGTGTGAACTTTTCCAGATCTATGGTATAGATATTTCCCTGCGTCGTATATGCATCTTGGATCGGATCATCCGGGCAAAGGTACCAATGTTTGTCTGATTCTGTCAGATAGCCACCCCATTTTGTAAAGCTCAGTTCTTCGTTCTCTTTCTGATCCGGCACAATAATCTGCAGAGTTTTGCAGTTTGCCGATACCGTTACTTTCCAGACACCCTGCCGATACTCCACCGGATAGGTCTCTGTTCCTGCTGTGAGGTTCTTTGGTAGATGGAAAGGTTCTTTTTTCAGGGCATTTCCTGCCTGATCTTTTACGAGCACTTCCTCCAGATTCTCATCTGATTCTTCCTGTTCCTCTTCCCTCGTTGTTTCTTCTGTATCAGATTCTCCTGTTTTCGAATCTGCCGCTTTTTCCTGGGCTGCATCTGTTTCTGATGTATGGCTTTCTGCCGTTCCGGTCTGCGTCTCTCCTGTAGATGTCTGACTTTCTGTTGCTTCTGCCTGGCTCTCGCCATCGGATGAGCCTGCATGATCGGTCTGCGCTTCTGTCTGACTTTCCGTCTCAGGTGCCGTGCTTTCCGTTTCCTGCACCTGTGCAGTCTCTGGCTGTGTCTCATTCTCTCCAGTCTGTTCTTTGTCACTCTCTGCCGGCTTCTCATTGTCAGCAGACTGTGCTTCTACTTTTGCATCAACTGTACTTTCCGCATAAGTATCTGGCTGTGTTGCTTCTGCATTTACCGGCTCACACTGTGCATACAGTGTTCCGGTGCACAGTGTTGCCGTCATAAACAAGATGGATAATCGTTTCATTCTGTCTTTCATTACTTTTCCCCTTCTTCATCCGACGCCTGATTTCAATAAGTCGGTCCGCCTACATCGGCTCCCAGTCCGTTGCAGGTATAGCACCATACAATATCGTCTCCGTTCTCCAGTGTATAGCTGGAGCATCCATAATTCGGGAACCAGCCGTTGACCTTGTACATCCATCCGGATTCATTTCCACAGTCAAATTCATACAGATTGTTAATTCCTTCTACATAATAGCTGCTGTACAACGGTGTCCAGGAATATTCCAGCTGGATTCCGGCATACTCGCATACACGGTTCAGTACATCGAATACAGTTTCCCCATCCTCGAATTCCACACTGCTGGTAGCCAGGATCACACCGTTCGATGGCACATAGGCTTCTTTTCCGGCATCCAGATTATCCAGGTTGTCCAGAATCGTGTCACAACGGATGGTAATGGTACAGATATTGGAGCTTTCACCAGAACTGCTGTCTCCTGCCTCCTCCGGCGTGTACTCTTCCATACTGTTCTGATCATCTGCTTCACTGCCGTCCGTCTCTACTTCAGACTGTGCTTCGCTTTCCTGTTCGTTCTTATCAGATTTCATATCTTTTTTATTGTCTGCCGGAATCTTTTCTGCATTTAAAGCATTTTCCAGAGCAGTCTGTTTCTCTGCTTCACGGTCATCCAGTACCTTCTGCAATTCTTCCGGTGTGAAACACAAATCTTTGCTGCTGGCACAGCTCTGTGCCTGACTGATCAGGAATTCATTCAATGATGCTGGCTGCATTTTCTGAATCTGATTAGAAGAAGTACCATCACTGCTATTCGTTACAGAAAGATACTCTCCTGCTTCTACTCGTTCCTGGGTACCATCCGCTAATAATATACTGATATCTCCCGCATAAAGATTCAGGCTGCTGCTGCCGGACTGTACACTAACAGAGAAAACTGCACCTGACAGTTGTGCCGTATTCCCTGCAAACGCCACATCAAAAGTACCTTTTTGCTGCTGCATGTCGCCAAATACTTCTCCGGCAGATACCTGCAGTTCATTTTTGTCTGCATCGCAGGCGGTCAGTGTCACTTCTGACTTCTCATTTAAAATCAGTTTTTCCTGATCCTTCCAGATCAGTTCAGCCTGCGCTCCCTTCTTGGTCTCAATCAGATCCCCGGTCTGCAGACGGGAATCCGCATTCAATGTATAACCAATACCATTTCGCTGAATGTTTACTACGCCCTTAGTCTGTCCGCTGGTTACACAGGTATCCTCCGGCTTATCAAACCATCCCTGAATCTTTCCCACTGTCAGCACTCCGCTTGCTACAATGACCAGGATCAGAAGTACCATGATGATATTCAGCAACCTCTTTTTCCCTTTTGTTTCCATGTTTTTCCTCCTTCGCTCTTTACCTGTATTCACAGATTGTAAATAAAAAAGGTAACGGAAAAAAGATCCCCTCTCGGGGACTTCCGTTACCTGATAGATGTCATTTTGCGTATACACTGCTACCTTATTTACTTATAGAACGCATCCACCCGCCGACTCTACGGCAGCGCATTTTCCTGTACGGCACCTGCATCCGTTTGCGGAATACGATTCCTGTTGCTCTTTGTCATTTCTTTTATTATAAAGTGCCGTCAAATATTTGTCAACGAGCTATTCCTTCAATGCTCTGCACTGCTCCAACAATTCCTGATTATGTCCTATGTTGATATTTAATGTCAAAACTTTTAATTCCAGATCAGGCTCCCCGGTCAGATTCTCAAATGCAGCCGACAGATATTCCGTCCGGCTGTCCTCCATCTCTTCTGTTCCGTTATAAAATACCAGAAATTTCGGAGCCGGAATTTTCTGAAGTTTTGATGAGTACAGCGACTTTTTATCTACCAGCTTCTGATATTCACTGGCTATATAGAACAAATCTCGTAAGGGCATATTCGGATTATACGTAGACTGATGTTCGTACAGGAACAGATTCGTATCAATGATATATCTGAAATACAATGGCCGTATCTGAGTGTTACCACCATTTCCTTAGCTCCTGCTTCTTCCTAAATTGTCAATTGAATAGAACGAAAAGCATAAGATCTCTGAAATGGCCTTGATACTCTGACAGTGCAATTCACTGAGAATGATAAAATATGCTTTTTTGAACTTATACTATCATATATCGGTGCGTTTATCAAGTATCTTTTTATATATTTGTTTGCATCTTTTTGTTTATATATGTTCTATAACTTTATGTTGCTTTTTCAAATATGTTTCATAAAATGATGTCGGGATCAAAAGCCATAAACACTGTCATCAATAGCAAAAAGGCCATAGGATCTCATTTCTGAAATCCTACAGTCTTTTCTAAAAGCTTTATTGCCAAAAGGGACGGTCATAAAGCCACAAAACACCGTCACCAATGGCTTATTTTGTTACGATCACCGTCACGGTGTATTTCTTCTTACCGGATTTGACTGTGATCTTTGCCTTTCCTGTCTTCTTGCCTTTGATCACACCCTTGCTGCTTACGGTTGCAATCTTCTTGTTGGAAGATTTATAAGTAAACTTCTTGGTGGATGTGATCGGGGTTCTGGATGGCTTCAGGGTCAGCTTCTTGCCTTTCTTCAGTGTTACTTTCTTCTGAAGTCCGGTGATCTTGCTGGTGGTTACCGTCTTCTTCTGTACTTTGACAGTGACTTTCTTCTGCAGGCCGCTGGCCAGAGTAATGGTCAGGGTTGCCTTGCCAGTCTTCTTTCCAGCTTTCAGTACGCCGCTCTTCGTTACTTTGAAGATCTTAGTGTTGCTGGACTTGTAGGACTGAATGCTGTCACCGTTTGCCAGACCGGTTACTTTGAATGCACTGGTCTTCTGTTTTACTTTCAGAGGTACGGTGGTGGCATTGACCTTGATGGTAGCCTTCAAAGCATTGCCGTAATCTCTGGTTTCTTTTGCTCCACAGCTGCAGGCACGCTCCTGTTTTTCCGGGGCAAATACCGTTGCATCAGAGATCTTTGTCCATTCGCCATATGCATGAACGTGGGATGGTGGTACTTCCAATTCTGCAATCCGAGCCTCTGCTGCTGTCAGTTTGGACAGTGTCTCTGCTGTTACCTGTGCTTTTTGTTCCTCTGTCAACATATCGTAGGCAGCTCTTGCTGCTGCTACCTGTGCTTTATCTGCGCTGGTCAGCCGATCTACTGATGGAATAGCATTGATGGCATCAGTTACTTCTTTTACCATAGCTTTATTATATTCCGTCTGCTCTTCTGTTGTATGATCATCTGTGTAATGGAGAATAATTTCGTCTTTATCCTGTATATACTTGTCTGCTACCCCCACATTCGGGTGAATACCATTTACGGTATACATCCATCCTGATTTTGGTCCATTGTCAAATTCTCCTAATCCATTTACATACGAAATATAAATGGTATTATGTGAGTTCTTATCATCTGCCTTATAGGTAATCTTGTGATCATCCATGAATTTCTTCAGCACATCCCAGACCGTATTTGTCGTATCTGCCTGCACCTTTTCGCTGGCCCAGGTAACCAGACCACCCTTTTTCAGCCCGTGAGGGGTCTTGGTATCTCCATGTTTCTCATCTCCGAGGATGGATACGGTAACCGTTACCGTCGTTGATTTTGGTATTACTGTGACAACAATGTACAGTTTTGCTGCTCCATAGCTGAGTGCAACACTCTGTTTACCTGTCTGGTTCTTGTTATAACCAGAGATTGCAATATCTTTCAAGTCTATCCTTGTGACAGTATTGTTATCCCAGTAGCCTGTTATTTCCAGTCCGGTCAGATCCAGATCTTCTCCTATCTGGTACTCTGTCTTACAGATGCCATCATATTTCAGTTCATAACAAATCGATTCAGATGTATTCGTTGCCTTTGCAATAGCATCCGCATCTTTTCCAAGTGGATCATCTGTACGATTGCAATTTGCTTTCCAGTCACAATGGTCTACTTTTGGACAATCTGTTGTATTCTTTCCTGTATTAAATGCCACAGTACCTTCCATGACGGCAGGTTTTTCATAACTGGTATCCAGATATTTCACAAAACCTATGCCGGTTTTTACACTGTCTGTTGCTTTAAAAGTATTTCCTGCAATGTTATTATAACGGTTCAGACTGTCCAGATAGCCAATAATGGCTCCTACATACTGATTTCCGTTAATATTTCCAGTAAACTTGTTAGCGCTGATAGAGTATCCCACATTATCCCATGACTGCGCTACATACAGATCTCCACCAAAGATTCCTCCCACATAGGTATCACCTTTTACTGTACCATCTACACTACAGTTCAAAATCGTTGGTACTGCTCCATTTGGCGCAGAGGCATTATCATATCCTCCACCTACAATTCCGCCCACCAGAGAGTTGCCTTCTACTGTTCCATGAAATTTCGCGTTCTTTACATCGCACCGGCTCATGGCATTATCACGCGTACCAAGGATACCACCTACATAACTGTTTCCTTTTACCGTTGCATAACTTTCACAATTTTCAATGGTTCCATTGATTCTTCCAGCGAAAGAACCGATCTGGTTCTGATCGCCAGTATATCCTACTGTAACATCTTTTTCTATTACACAGTTCCGAATCGTAACTACAAATCCTGCACTGGCATACGCAAATATATTTTCTCCACTGGCAGCTACAAGCCCTGATTTTAACGTTTTACTACCAGATAATAACCGCACATTGTCGATAACTATTGCACTTCCATCTAAATCAATACCTGCATAATTATTTACCAGGCCAGCGCCCTCGATCTGTTCTCCAAATATCTTCAAATTCTTTACTTCTGCACCTTTGACGTAACCAAGTAACGGCAAACCGCCTTGAGCAATTGTCAGTTTATGGTCTGCACCATCATAATTACCTCCGAATGAAGTGTTCTGCGAGGTTCCGATCGGTTTCCAGTTGGTATCCAGCGTGATGTCTTTCGTCATCTTAAAGAATACACCTTTCATGCTGTTACCTGCTGCTACCAGATTATAAAGTGCGGTCAGATCCTCCTGTGAAGACATTTGATATGGATCCTTCTCTGTTCCACTTCCCTGAAGGCTGCTGACAACGACTGCTACTTTTGCCACATTCGTTACTGTACTTGCCAGCACATTACCTTCTGCATCCTTCTTTGCGATGATACAATAATAATTATAAGTTCCTGCCTGAGATACATCCGGTTTATACTCACTGGTTCTTCCATCATCTGTTACAGTCTCTCCACTGAGCATTGTTGCCTCTCTTAGTGTCTCTTGAGTGCTGTTACAGAACCATGTATATTCATAGCTTTCCCCTTCTTTTACTTCTGCCATATGCACAGACAATGGGGTAATATCTTCCGTTGCTGTTCCTTCCCGGTACACCACAGCTTCTGGCTGAACTTCCACCATGGTATTATCCGTTGGTGCTCCATAATAGAAAGTAATATTCGTCCGCTTATTCTTAGACTCTGTTATTTTCTCAATGTTGTACCATTGCTTTGGACTGCCTTTAAATTGGATGTTGACATCAGGCGGTGCTCCATTCCATGTAAGATTTATAATACTTGTTACACCTGTAGGTACTACAATGCTCCCCAATTTTGTGCACTTAAAGAACATTTCATCTGGGATACTGGTTACTTTCTCCGGTATCGTTATTGTAGTAAGAGAGCTGCATTCATTCAGCTGTCTCTTTCCTGTAAATGTTTCCAGGGATTCCGGGAGCTTCAATTCCTGTAAACTGCTACAGCCACTGAAAGCATAGCCATCAATCTGTGTGATCCCTTCTGGGATTTGAATCTTAGTCAGGTTATTACAGGATCCGAACATATACTTGGTAATTGCATTCTGTCCGGAAGAAAGTACTGCCTCTGTCAATGAAGTACAATTTTGAAAAACACTTTCTCCTACTGATATAACACTATCCGGCAACACCATTTTAGTCAGGCCACTACAACCATTAAATGCACTATTCCCTATTGCTGTAATGCCATCAGGTAATTCCAACTTCGTCAAGCCACTACATCCATTAAATGCACTATTCCCTATTGCTGTAATGCCATCAGGTAATTCTAACTTCGTCAAACCACTACATCCATAAAGAGCAGAATTTTCAATTGTTTTTACCGTAGATGGCAACGTAATCTCTGTGATCTTTTGACAACCATAAAAAGCTGCTTCACCAATACATTCCACTCCATTTGCCACTGATATACTTCCTTCATAATACGGCAAACACAATACCAATGTTTTTTTATCTGACGTATACAGAAGAGAACCTTCTGTTACATATTTATCCCCTCTTACTATAAGCTCTTTCAGAGAAGTACAATTCTGGAATGCATAAGCTTTCAGATCCGTAACAGTAGCCGGAAGTTCTAGTCTGGTAAGTCCAGTACATCCCGCAAATGCATAATCTTTCAGCGTACTCATACTCTCAGGAAGAGATATTTCTGTTATCTTGGTACAATTGCTGAACGCATTTTCCCCAATGATCTCCGTTCCTTCCTTTATTGTCGCTTTTCCCTGCTTTTGTGGAACACAATATAAAAGAGTCTTGCCATCAGAAGAATACAGCATGTCATCTTGTATAATCACATTCGTATTCTCTGAATCTACTGTCAGGCTCTCCACTGATGGAGCATTTGAAAAAAGTTCTTTATTTAATCCAGACACATTTTTACCAACTGTAATATTCTTCAAGCCTATACACTGGCCAAAAATATTACCTTTCAATTCCGCTATACTGTTAATATGCAGTGTCTCTAAGCTGTTGTTCACTCCAAATGCGGTGCTTGAAATGCTGGTAAGATTTTCTGATAAAGTAAATTCCTTTAAGCCACATCCCTTGAAAGCATTTCCTTTAATTACTGTCAGCGTATTTCCCAACACAACTGTCTCCAGATTTGTACATTTTTCAAATGCACTCGTTTCAATGCTTGTGACACTACTATCTGATAAACTTACTTTTTTCAATGCTGTTAATTGATAAAAAGCATAATTACCGATTGATGATACATTGCCTTCTACAACAACCTCTTTTACCTGCTTGGCATAATTTTTTACCCATGGATTTTTTAGTGCCGGTATCATGTTATGATAATTTTTCATTGCTCCTGAGCCACTAATTCGTAGTACCCCATCATCCGTCAACTTCCAGGACACAGCATCTGACGCTGTCTTTCCGCAGGTTCCTTCTGCGATCACCTGTGGAACAGTTGCTTCTGTTACTGTTACTTTTGCAACTGCCGGTACCAAGATCACAGGTTCTGTTCCTGTTGCTACCAGATAATATTCTCCTGCATTTTGAAATGTTACTTGATTTCCTGATACACTATAAGCATTACTATCCAATGCCTGGAACTGACTGTCGTATGCCGTAATCACAGCTCCTTCATATGCAGAAAATACCGTATTATGACTTGAATCGTATCCAGCTTTTTCCAATGCCACATCCAGTAGTTCTCCTGCTTCCACAGTATATTCCTTATTTGTAAACTTTGCATATGCATCTGTCCAACTGCTGGCATCTTTATATACAAAAGCCACCAGATTATCATTTGCCTTTACTTCGTCATCCAGACTCATGCAAGATGTATCATTGTCCCAATATCCGAAATACCCACTGGTATCACCCCATAATTTGGTGAGGGTCGTACCATACTTTTCTGACACTGCTACTCCATATCCACTGGCAGCGCCTCCATTATAATACGCATTATGTGCTGCTGTCAGGGCTTCGTCTACGGTCAGCTTACCATTGCTGTCCAGGTCTTTTACGATCACTTCTTTCTGTGCCATGGTGCTGTCATCTTTCGCTTTCGCCAGTTCACCTTTGACACTAATGGTTACAGATATCTTCGCATCTGCTGCCGGGCTCATCTCTACCACTGATTCCCCGTCTGCTTCCTGTGTCACCACAGCTTCATCCGAGTCCTCATTATCTCCAAGGATTAGTTCTTCATCCTCTGAGGTATTGTACTGCCCCCCCATTTCTTCAGAGATTACATCTTCATCTGCGGTAATGTCTTCATCAGATGTGATCTCTTCTTCAGCGGATTCTTCCGTCAGACCGTTATTTTCTTCCATACTTTCACTGTCTTCTGAAACTGACTGCACTTCAATCTGCTGTTCGCTGTCCTGATAGCCTGCGTCTGTGGCCAGTGCACTCATTGGGGTGGATACCAGCATCATCGCAGCCATCAGAATACTTGTAATCTTATTTGCAAGTTTCTTTCTTCGCATGTCTTTTCCTTCCTTTCCTGACCATAAGTGTGATAAAGTGAGCCGCCCGGCTGTGGAGCTTTCTGCCTGTATAACAGACTGTTTGTGATAAATAAAGATTCATAGAATAAAAAAACTGAGCAATCAGAGACCCATATCTCTATGGATCCCCGATTACTCAGTAGATGCTCTTTGCATATCATTTTCTACTCTATAAAGAAAGAACACAGCTCCCGACTCTACGATAGTGCATTCTGTGCAGGAGTTCCACCTGCTGACCGATTATTCTTTCTATGTACTCTGTTATTCACTCACGGTCGCATATTATAGGCATATATGCCCGTCCGCTTTATCTGTCAAAAATTATACAGAGTATGGGACATTTTGTCAATTGGCGATTTGGACAATCTTATTTCTCTGTTATCCATTCTCTGATAACGTTCACTTCCATACCTACGATCTTTGCTATTTTTTCTATCTCCATTCCTTCTTCCAGAAGAGCCTCAGCGACATCATGTGCTTTCTGCACTTCGCCTTTTTTCCTGCCTTCTATTCTTCCTTTTTCCAGACTTGTTCTCATGGAACTCTGCCAGTCCATCTGATAGCGCTCTCTGGCCTCGCACTGCTGGCGGATTTTTTCGTCTTCTGATAATTCCCGTAAAGTGACTACTGCCTTTTTAATGGATTCTGACTGTTCTGCCATTGCAAGAACCTCCTTCCATGTCTTTGCTTTAAATACACAGGGCCAATAGTATAATGGACTGTTTCGGATTTCCAGATTGATCTGTTTATTGCCATTTAGTAACACACGAACTACGCTTTTTTTGTTTATAAAATTCTCTTATATTGCTTTGGTGTACCATTTTTCCAAAAGGGTCAGAAAAAGCCAGAAAGCACCGTCCAAAATAGTTGCTTTTTCCAGTTCTTTCCTGTATAATTGAAATGTTGAATTGAATATTGTTTAACAATGATTACCGGTTTTAAGTTCCACCGCACATGTTTGCGGATGGCTGAGAGGGAATCGGGTGAGAACCCCGAACAGTCGTGCTGCTGTATACGTGCAGTCGTATCTTGTATCCATTGCTTTTCAAGTGAGAAGGGAGATGCGGCGTTACTGCGTGAGTCAGAATACCTGCTTAGAACTGCTGCCATCAACTACACGCAATAGGAGATCGGGAGGTATGTTTATTTTTATACCCTTTTTCTAATCTAATGGGTATAGTGGATGGACTTCCTCTCATTTTATTTTCCTGCTGCGGTATGTTGTACGATTGTTTTTACCATACTCCATTGTGGGAAGATGTTTCTCCAGTACAAAGGAGTATTTTTTATGTCAAATTATTCAACTAGTTTTCACAGCGACAAGATTATTACACGCAGGACAGCTTTTCAGTATGCACAAATGAATACCAGAATTCCTTTTTATGTGGAAGGCATTGCTGCAGAAGCCTTTCAGAAAAAGGGCGTCATCCAGACGATTCAGTTTCCATCTGCACTCTCTCACATCGGAGCGAGGGCTTTTCGAAGCTGCCATTCCCTGAAGGAGCTTTCTCTTCCAGAAACTATGTCTGAGATCGGATCCGCTGCATTCGCCGACTGTTCTTCTATGAGAAAGGCTACGATTCCTGCCTCTGTAGATGAACTTCCAAGAGATCTTTTTTCCGAAAACATCAAACTGTCCACTGTGGAATTCCATGGGAAAGACCGGCTGCAGATGATTCACAAGAATGCCTTTTTCCGCTGTCAGTCTCTGACTTCTCTGGTTCTGCCGGAGACCGTTACCGAGATCGGGGATCGGGCTTTTTATCGCTGCAAATCTCTGGACCAGATCTATCTGCCGGAAGGGCTGAAGGTGATCGGCAACGAAGCTTTTTATTTTTGTGGAATTCAGACGTTACAGCTTCCTGATTCACTGGAAGTATTGGATCAGAGTGCCTTTTTCAAGTGCAACAATCTGGAGTATGTCTGTCTTCCGCGCAATGTGCGCTACATCGGAAAATGGGTCTTCCACGGCTGCAACCGTCTGAAAGTGCTGGAGATCCGCCATGATCCGGAATTCATGGGAGAATGGATCATCAACCGGGCAGCAACCATACGATGTTATCGAAATTCTAAAGTAGACCAGTACTGCCAGGAAGCCGGGTTCAAAACGGAATATCTTGACTGATGCCCCATGTCTTTATTTTATCATCAATATTATATTGCTTTTTTTTGCAAATTATGTTGTATGATAAATGGATTTTTTTCACTTTGTCAATTATTATATAGAGGAGTCACGTTTTATGAAAATAACCATGAACTTTTCACTTTCGGATGACGATACCAGCCGCTATACCGACTGCTCTGATCTGCGGTCATTTTATCAGCAGTACGGTCTCTTCGGCCTGGAAGTGATGCCTCTTATGCCGGATGAAACACACCTTTTGGAATCAGATATGATCACTGGTGTACATGCCTGTTGCATTACGAACTGGATGGATCTGGATCAGGAGATGCTTCTGGAACATTACCGGAAAGATCTGGATTATGCGAAGGCTGTTCATGCGGAATATGTCGTATTTCACATCACACAGGTGAGTTATACAGAATCTCTCACTTATGTGCTGAAGCACAGCAATGAAGAAGTGGTAGATGCTGCCTCTGCTTTTATCAACCGCCTTTTGGACGAAACAGACTATGATTTTTATTTTCTGATGGAAAATCTATGGTGGCCTGGCCTGACTTTTGAGGATCCTGCTGTAACCAGACGTCTTTTGGATCAGGTACATTACCCGAAAAAAGGATTGATGCTGGATACGGGACATTTTATGAGTACAAATACTGATCTGCGGACTTCAGATGATGCTGTTGTATACCTCAACCAGATGCTGAATGCTCATGAAGATCTGATCCCGATGATCAAGGGCATTCATCTGAATCAGTCTCTGAGTGGCGCATATGTGAAAGATTATCAAAAGCATATGCTCACACCGGCTACGGACCCAGGTGAACTGGCCACGCAGGCTTTTCTGCATATCTTCCATATTGATCTGCATCAACCTTTTGTAGCAAATGGCGTCCGTGAGCTGGTACAGCGTATGGATCCGCTTTATGTAACACTGGAATACATCTCACGGAATCGGAAAGAACATGCACGGTTGCTGCGTCAGGGGGTAAATGCTCTGCAAAACAGTTAATTACCAGTAAGGATAGTAAAAAGCCTGGACAGTCTGAAAGTACTGATGAAACGCCATACAAATCCGAAATATGAAAAACAGCTGAAACAGATATAGCATATTCAGATTGAAGGGTACAAAAAATTGCCACAGAATTTCTGCAGCGACTTCTCGTATCTTTTTCTCTTGTATCATGGTCTGACAAACTCTGCCAGACCAATTTTATTGCTCCCATTCTACTACAATATATTTTTTCTACGACGGGCTCTCCTGGTTAAATACACATGGATCGTCAATACATCTGCAATCTCCGCAAAATACACACCCGGAAGTGTATTATCCAGATATCTCTGTACCAGGAGCTCTGATAGTTCCTGTCGGTTCCACACTAACATGACAGTTTTCTGTAAAAAAAATCTACTATTGATCATATTTTTAGACCAATAATAGATTTTTTTCCTAGTACCAGTGTTCATACGGGTTTGTTGTCTTTTTCTCTTTTTGTTTCGTAATACTGTTTTCTGCCTCTTCCCTGGTGGCAAATAACCGGTGCCTTTTAACCTGGATACCGCCGCCAGTGTCTGTGAATTTAACCAAAAATATGCCACTGGAGCATCGAATAATTCTGACTTCTCGAATAATCTTATTAGATTCCACAATGTATGCCGTATCTCCTACTCGCATTCGATTGCACCTCCTGTATTCTAATATTCGAATGTATGTTCTATTATTTTACCATATTTTCAGAATTATTCCACTAAAAAAGGACTCTCTTCACAATAGAAAGCCCCTTTCACATATCTTACTACTTCCATCCCCTCCAGATATCCGGTTGATAACCAAGTGTAGATTGTTTTCCATTTCTTACAACTGGAGTTTTTATTACCAACGGATTTTCAAGTACTTTTTCGAGCTTGTCCTCGTCTGCAGTATACTTAATCAGGGCAAGTAGATCCTTGTCCTTTCCATCCCAGTTACATGTATCTTATAACCATAGCATTATCATTTCTTATATACGCATTTCAACTAGTATCATAACAGCTTCGATAAAAAGTGGAATAATTTATTCCACTCAGACTGTAGACAAACTTGGTGTTGGGTGTTATGCCCAGCACCATTTTTCTTTTAAAACTTCTTTTCTTTTTATTTTTTTCAAAATCAACAAAAATCTGGCTGTATTCCAGCCTCGTTTTTCCAGAATTTTTGCCAGTTTTTTCAGATTCATGCATGCGAAG
>Ga0129315_1000292_pt1 | contig 49114 bp, 44 predicted proteins | sample Cm827metagenome_FD_94432 | JGI IMG/M metagenome (GOLD analysis project Ga0129315, IMG submission 94432) | Eastern black-and-white colobus group fecal microbial communities from Wisconsin, USA - Cm827 metagenome | ecosystem: Host-associated > Mammals > Digestive system > Large intestine > Fecal... | reverse complement strand
CCGGCTTACTCTTCGTTCCGTAAATCGCGTGCGCAGCTGCGTAAAGCGGATCAGGAAGTGACTGCCACAGCGATGATTCACAAGCTGAAGGGCTACTCGACCAAAGGGAAGAGTTATAATAACTACCTGTTCGCAATGTACCAGGATAACCAACGGTTAATCGCGGCGCATATGTAATTGCATTTCCTTGAGCCTTATCTGATTTGTTGGTCGGATAAGGCTTTTGCTCGCATCAGGTGGCTGTGCTGAGTTCCCTGATGTGACGCCGACAATTCTCATCATCGCTACAACATGACCTCGCTATTTACATCGCGATACTCTTTTGGCGTTGTGTCATATGCTTTTTTAAAAACAGAGTAGAAATATTGCAGCGATGGATAACCGCACATTTGCGATATCTCATTGATCGACAAGGTGGTTGAAATCAGCAGACTGCGCGCTTTCTCCAGCTTCTCGGCATGAATCATGGCATGGATGGTTTCACCCACCTCTTCTTTAAAACGCTTCTCAAGATTGGAGCGCGAGATCCCGACCGCATCCAGTACCTGATCCACTTTAATCCCTTTACAGGCGTGATTACGAATGTAATGCATGGCCTGAATAACGGCGGGATCGGTCAGCGAGCGATAATCTGTTGAGCGCCGTTCAATGACGCGAACTGGTGGGACCAAAATTCGCTGTAGCGGCATTTCTTCTTTATCTAATAATCGATGCAACAGTTTTGCCGCCTGATAGCCCATTTGCCGCGCGCCCTGAGCGACCGAAGAAAGGGCGACACGCGACAGATAGCGGGTCAATTCTTCGTTATCGATGCCAATCACGCATAATTTTTCCGGTACGGGAATATGTAGATGTTCACATACTTGCAGAATATGCCGCGCTCGGGCGTCAGTAACGGCAATAATCCCGGTTTGCGGTGGTAGCGTTTGTAGCCAGTCTGCCAGCCGATTTTGCGCGTGTTGCCAGTTCTCTGGCGCGGTTTCTAACCCCTGATAAACCACTCCGCGATACTTTTCTTCGGCGACAAGCTGACGAAATGCATATTCGCGCTCAGTGGCCCAACGTTTGCCGCTTGATTCCGGAAGACCATAAAAAGCAAAGCGGTTAACGCCTTTCTCTTTTAAATGCAAAAATGCGCTTTCAACCAGCGCATAGTTATCGGTGGCAATGTAATGAACGGGTGGGTAACTTTCTGCAAGGTGATACGAGCCGCCAACCCCAACAATGGGGACGTCGACATCAGCCAGCGCTTGCTCGATCTGTTTGTCGTCGAAGTCGGCAATGACGCCATCTCCTAACCAGTCCTTGATTTTATCAATGCGGGCGCGGAAATCTTCTTCAATGAAAATATCCCATTCCGATTGTGACGCCTGTAAATATTCCCCTACGCCTTCTACTACCTGCCGGTCATAGGCTTTATTGGCATTGAACAGTAATGTGATGCGGTGACGTTTAGTAAACATGGTTCTTTTCCTGCTGAATCATGCAAAAACTCAAAACCGGTAATACGTAACCGGCTTTGAGAAAATTTTAATCAAAATCAAGAACGGCGTTTGGTTGCGGAGTCCATCCATACTGCCAGCAACAGAATCGCACCTTTAACGATATACTGCCAGAAGGTCGGTACATCCATCATACTCATGCCGTTATCCAGTGAAGCCATGATAAATGCCCCCATTACTGCTCCGGCAACGCTTCCCACACCGCCAGCCAGGCTGGTGCCGCCAATCACGCATGCTGCAATTGCGTCCAGTTCGGCGATATTTCCCGCAGAAGGTGAACCAGCGCCAAGTCGAGAACTAAGGATTAATCCGGCGATGGCTACCATTAATCCGTTAATCGCGAACACGGCAAGTTTGGTGCGTTCAACGTTAATCCCGGAGAGACGTGCTGCTTCCAGATTGCCGCCGATGGCATAAATGCGTCGTCCAAATGCCGTCCGCGTTGCCATAAACATTCCGCCGAGTAACAGCAACGTCAGCAGCAGAACAGGAGTGGGAACGCCACGGTAATCATTCAACAGCCAGATTGCGCCTAATACGATGATAGCGGTTAAAGCCTGGCGACCGACTACTGCGGTAGAGGCCGGAGACTGTAAACCCAAAGCCTGACGGCGCATTCTTCCGCGCCATTGCCAACCAACAAAAGCCATTAAGCCAAGCGCGCCAATGATGAAGCCGGTACTGGCGGGGAGATAGCTTTGCCCAATTTGTGACATCGCGGCGCTGGTGGGGGATACAGTCGTGCCGTTGGTGATGCCAATGAGTATGCCGCGAAATGCCAACATGCCCGCGAGGGTGACAATAAATGAAGGGACTTTGCGGTACGCGACCCACCATCCGTTCCAGGCACCGAGAAGCAGTCCCAGAACCAACGTCACAATGATGGTAAGTGGCAAAGGCCAGCCTAACCAGACGTCACAAATCGCCGCGACGCCACCTAATAGCCCCATCATTGAGCCGACGGAAAGGTCGATTTCAGCAGAAATTATGACGAACACCATTCCTACCGCGAGGATGCCGGTAATCGCGGTCTGGCGTAACAGGTTGGAGACGTTACGGGCGCTTAAGTAGGCACCATCGGTGGTCCAGGTAAAGAACAGCATGATTGCGATGATAGCTGCAATCATCACGAAGACCTGCAAATTCAGTGATTTCAGCCCAGAAAAGCCACCGGATGTCGGTACGGCCAATTTCACTTCAGACGGATTGCTTTTCGACATGATGTTCGCTCCTCAATGCGGCTTCCATCACCTGCTCCTGAGTCAGGTTATGATTTATCAGGTTGGCTTTTAGTTTCCCTTCATGCATCACCAGTACACGATCGCTAAGGCCGAGCACTTCAGGTAATTCGGAAGAGATGACAATAACGGCAATACCCTGCTGGACGAGTTGGTTAATTAATTTGTAGATCTCATATTTCGCGCCAATATCAATACCCCTGGTAGGTTCATCAAGAATGAGAATGCGCGGGTTGAGTAACAGACAGCGGGCGAGGATCGCTTTTTGCTGATTGCCGCCGCTCAAACGTCCAATAGCAAGATCGGGGGACGACGTTTTAACTTTGAGTTGCTGAATTGATTCCAGAATACATTTTTGCTCTTCCGCGTCATCAAGCTGGCTAATGCCACCGGTAAATTTATTGAGTGCGGCGAGGGTAATATTTTTACCAACCGCCATTACCGGAACGATGCCGTCGCGCTTTCTGTCTTCGGGTACCATCGCAATCCCCTGGGCGATGGCTTGCTGACAGTTACGAATATCTACCTGTTTGCCATCAATATAAATTTTTCCTTCCCATTGTCCGGGCCACACGCCAAACAGGCACTGAATGGTCTCGGTACGTCCGGCACCAACGAGTCCGGCAATACCCAGTATTTCGCCACGTTTCAGGGAAAACGAGACATCATTAACTCGTTTAATATGACGATTGACCGGATGCCATGCCGTCAGATGTTCAATACGTAATATTTCATCTCCGGTGGTATGTGGTTCATTAGGGTAAAGCGCGGTTAACTCTCGCCCGACCATCATGGTGATAATATCGTCTTCACTCATTCCGGCAGCATCACGCGTACCAATGTGCTGTCCGTCGCGAATAACGCAAATCGTATCGGAAATCGCTTTGACTTCGTTGAGTTTGTGCGAAATATAAATACAGGCGATACCGTGCTGTTGTAGATCGCGAATAATATCCAGTAAAACCGACGTTTCCTGCTCAGTTAATGAGGCTGTCGGTTCATCGAGAATTAACAAGCGCACCTGTTTATTAAGTGCCTTGGCAATTTCAACCAGTTGTTGTTGCCCAAGCCCTAAATCGCCAACGCGGGTATCAGGTGAAATGGATAAACTGACCTGTGCGAGCAGCTTCTGACAGCGTAGCGTCATCAGGTCATAATCCATAATGCCATTGTGGGTTATTTCGTTACCCAGGAAGATATTTTCCAGCACGGTCAATTCTTTCACCAGGGCCAATTCCTGATGAATGATGGCGATACCTTTGCGTTCGGTATCGCGGATGTGACTCGCCTGAATCTCTTCTCCCGCAAAAATAATTTCGCCTTCGTAGGAGCCATGGGGATAAATACCACACAGCACTTTCATCAGCGTTGATTTACCAGACCCATTTTCCCCACAAAGTGAGACGATTTCGCCAGCATTCAACCGCAAGCAGACGTTATCAATCGCCTTCACACTGCCGAAGGTTTTGGTAATATTCTTCATTTCAAGTAGATAAGGCATAACGACTCCACCTAAGCCAATTCATTCACGCGGCATGGAGAGAAATCACGCCCCCGCTCCGCGCCGGGGCGTAACGCTTACAGCTCGCTCTCTTTGTGGAATCCGTCTTTAACTACCGTGTCTTTGATGTTGTTTTTATTCACATCGATCGGTGTCAGGAGGCGGGAGGGCACATCTTTCAGGCCATTATTCAGTGTGGTATCTGCTTTTGGTTCCTGACCATTGCCCAACTCAACGGCAATTTCTGCGGCAGTATTTGCCAACAACGTAATAGGTTTATACACCGTCATAGTTTGCGTACCGGCAGCAATACGTTTAATACCTGCGAGATCCGCATCCTGGCCGGAAATTGCTACTTTCCCTGATAAACCTTGCGCGCTTAATGCCTGAATTGCCCCACCTGCGGTGGCATCGTTTGAGGCAACTACAGCATCAATTTTGTTATTATTGGCGGTTAGCGCGTTTTCCATAATTTTCAATGCGTTTTCCGGTAACCAGCCATCAACCCATTGGTCACCAACGACTTTAATTTTTCCGGAATCAACGTAAGGTTTTAACACTTTCATTTGTCCGGCGCGGAACAGCTTGGCGTTGTTATCTACCGGCGAGCCGCCCATCAGGAAGTAATTACCTTGCGGAACAATATCGACCAGGGCTTTTGCCTGCAGTTCACCGACTTTTTCGTTATCGAAAGAAATATAAAAATCGATATCCGCATCGTTAATCATACGGTCGTAAGCTAATACTTTAATACCTTCTTGTTTGGCTTCTTTTACAACGTTACTTAATACCTGGCCGTTATACGGAATAATGACAAGAACATCGACACCCCGGTTAATCATGTTTTCAATCTGCGACATTTGTGTTTCTTCATTGCCATTTGCAGACTGTACAAATACTTTCGCGCCGAGAGATTCTGCCTTTTTCACAAAAATATCTCGATCTTTTTGCCAGCGTTCAAGACGGAGATCATCAATCGCCATACCTATTTTGACTTCTTTGGCGTGTGCCGCAACGTTGGTAAGCAGAAGTGAGGTGCAAAGGGTGAGTAGAATGTTCTTTATTTTCATGGTGTAGGGCCTTCTGTAGTTAGAGGACAGCTTTAATAAGTAACAATCACCGCGATAAACGTAACCAATTTTTAGCAACTAAACAGGGGAAAACAATTACAGATTTTTATCTTTCGATTACGATTTTTGGTTTATTTCTTGATTTATGACCGAGATCTTACTTTTGTTGCGCAATTGTACTTATTGCATTTTTATCTTCGAGGAATTACCCAGTTTCATCATCCCATTTTATTTTGCGAGCGAGCGCACACTTGTGAATTATCTCAATAGCAGTGTGAAATAACATAATTGAGCAACTGAAAGGGAGTGCCCAATATTACGACATCATCCATCACCCGCGGCATTACCTGATTATGGAGTTCAATATGCAAGCCTATTTTGACCAGCTCGATCGCGTTCGTTATGAAGGCTCAAAATCCTCAAACCCGTTAGCATTCCGTCACTACAATCCCGACGAACTGGTGTTGGGTAAGCGTATGGAAGAGCACTTGCGTTTTGCCGCCTGCTACTGGCACACCTTCTGCTGGAACGGGGCGGACATGTTTGGTGTGGGGGCGTTTAATCGTCCGTGGCAGCAGCCTGGTGAGGCACTGGCGTTGGCGAAGCGTAAAGCAGATGTCGCATTTGAGTTTTTCCACAAGTTACATGTGCCATTTTATTGCTTCCACGATGTGGATGTTTCCCCTGAGGGCGCGTCGTTAAAAGAGTACATCAATAATTTTGCGCAAATGGTTGATGTCCTGGCAGGCAAGCAAGAAGAGAGCGGCGTGAAGCTGCTGTGGGGAACCGCCAACTGCTTTACAAACCCTCGCTACGGCGCGGGTGCGGCGACGAACCCAGATCCTGAAGTCTTCAGCTGGGCGGCAACGCAAGTTGTTACAGCGATGGAAGCAACCCATAAATTGGGCGGTGAAAACTATGTCCTGTGGGGTGGTCGTGAAGGTTACGAAACGCTGTTAAATACCGACTTGCGTCAGGAGCGTGAACAACTGGGCCGCTTTATGCAGATGGTGGTTGAGCATAAACATAAAATCGGCTTCCAGGGCACGTTGCTTATCGAACCGAAACCGCAAGAACCGACTAAACATCAATATGATTACGATGCCGCGACGGTCTATGGCTTCCTGAAACAGTTTGGTCTGGAAAAAGAGATTAAACTGAACATTGAAGCTAACCACGCGACGCTGGCAGGTCACTCTTTCCATCATGAAATAGCCACCGCCATTGCGCTTGGCCTGTTCGGTTCTGTCGACGCCAACCGTGGCGATGCGCAACTGGGCTGGGACACCGACCAGTTCCCGAACAGTGTGGAAGAGAATGCGCTGGTGATGTATGAAATTCTCAAAGCAGGCGGTTTCACCACCGGTGGTTTGAACTTCGATGCCAAAGTACGTCGTCAAAGTACTGATAAATATGATCTGTTTTACGGTCATATCGGCGCGATGGATACGATGGCACTGGCGCTGAAAATTGCAGCGCGCATGATTGAAGATGGCGAGCTGGATAAACGCATCGCGCAGCGTTATTCCGGCTGGAATAGCGAATTGGGCCAGCAAATCCTGAAAGGCCAAATGTCACTGGCAGATTTAGCCAAATATGCTCAGGAACATAATTTGTCTCCGGTGCATCAGAGTGGTCGCCAGGAGCAACTGGAAAATCTGGTAAATCATTATCTGTTCGACAAATAACGGCTAACTGTGCAGTCCGTTGGCCCGGTTATCGGTAGCGATACCGGGCATTTTTTTAAGGAACGATCGATATGTATATCGGGATAGATCTTGGCACCTCGGGCGTAAAAGTTATTTTGCTCAACGAGCAGGGTGAGGTGGTTGCTTCGCAAACGGAAAAGCTGACCGTTTCGCGCCCGCATCCACTCTGGTCGGAACAAGACCCGGAACAGTGGTGGCAGGCAACTGATCGCGCAATGAAAGCTCTGGGCGATCAGCATTCTCTGCAGGACGTTAAAGCATTGGGTATTGCCGGCCAGATGCATGGAGCAACCTTACTGGATGCTCAACAACGGGTATTGCGCCCTGCCATTTTGTGGAACGACGGGCGCTGTGCGCAAGAGTGCACTTTGCTGGAAGCGAGAGTTCCGCAATCACGAGTGATTACCGGCAACCTGATGATGCCCGGATTTACTGCGCCTAAATTGCTATGGGTTCAGCGGCATGAGCCGGAGATATTCCGTCAAATCGACAAAGTATTATTACCGAAAGATTACTTGCGTCTGCGTATGACGGGGGAGTTTGCCAGCGATATGTCTGACGCAGCTGGCACCATGTGGCTGGATGTCGCAAAGCGTGACTGGAGTGACGTCATGCTGCAGGCTTGCGACTTATCTCGTGACCAGATGCCCGCATTATATGAAGGCAGCGAAATTACTGGTGCTTTGTTACCTGAAGTTGCGAAAGCGTGGGGTATGGCGACGGTGCCAGTTGTCGCAGGCGGTGGCGACAATGCAGCTGGTGCAGTTGGTGTGGGAATGGTTGATGCTAATCAGGCAATGTTATCGCTGGGGACGTCGGGGGTCTATTTTGCTGTCAGCGAAGGGTTCTTAAGCAAGCCAGAAAGCGCTGTACACAGCTTTTGCCATGCGCTACCGCAGCGTTGGCATTTAATGTCTGTAATGCTGAGTGCAGCATCGTGTCTGGATTGGGTCGCGAAATTAACCGGCCTGTGCAATGTCCCAGCTTTAATCGCTGCAGCTCAACAGGCTGATGAAAGTGCCGAGCCAGTTTGGTTTCTGCCTTATCTTTCCGGCGAGCGTACACCACACAATAATCCCCAGGCGAAGGGGGTTTTCTTTGGTTTGACTCATCAACATGGCCCCAATGAACTGGCGCGAGCAGTGCTGGAAGGCGTGGGTTATGCGCTGGCAGATGGCATGGATGTCGTGCATGCCTGCGGCATTAAACCGCAAAGTGTTACGTTGATTGGTGGCGGGGCGCGTAGTGAGTACTGGCGTCAGATGCTGGCGGATATCAGCGGTCAGCAGCTCGATTACCGTACGGGGGGGGATGTGGGGCCAGCACTGGGCGCAGCAAGGCTGGCGCAGATTGCGGCGAATCCAGAGAAATCGCTCATTGAGTTGTTGCCGCAGCTACCGTTAGAACAGTCGCATCTACCAGATGCGCAGCGTTATGCCGCTTATCAGCCACGACGTGAAACGTTCCGTCGCCTCTATCAGCAACTTCTGCCATTAATGGCGTAAACGTTATCCCCTGCCTGACCGGGTGGGGGATAATTCACATCTATATATCTCACTAATTAATTAATATTTAGTATGAATTTATTCTGAAAATCATTTGTTAATGGCATTTTTCAGTTTTGTCTTTCGTTGGTTACTCGTAATGTATCGCTGGTAGATATGGAGATCGTTATGAAAACCTCAAAAACTGTGGCAAAACTATTATTTGTTGTCGGGGCGCTGGTTTATCTGGTTGGGCTATGGATCTCATGCCCATTGCTAAGTGGAAAAGGCTATTTTCTTGGCGTGTTAATGACAGCAACTTTTGGTAACTATGCATATCTTCGCGCAGAAAAACTCGGGCAACTGGATAATTTTTTTACCCATATCTGCCAGTTAGTTGCGTTAATCACTATCGGTCTCTTGTTTATCGGTGTTTTAAATGCACCTATCAATGCTTATGAAATGGTGATCTACCCCATCGCCTTTTTTGTCTGCTTGTTTGGTCAAATGCGTTTGTTTCGCTCGGTATGAGCAACATAAAGCTCTTACACATTCAGGAATGAAAGGAATACTGTGATGGACAACAAAATATCAACCTATTCACCGGCCTTTAGTATTGTGTCATGGATAGCTCTCGTTGGTGGTATCGTTACCTATCTGTTAGGGCTATGGAATGCAGAGATGCAGTTAAATGAAAAAGGGTATTATTTTGCCGTACTGGTGTTAGGACTGTTTTCTGCAGCGTCTTATCAAAAGACCGTTCGGGACAAGTATGAAGGCATACCGACCACTTCCATTTATTATATGACCTGCCTGACTGTCTTTATTATCTCTGTTGCATTACTGATGGTAGGTCTGTGGAATGCGACATTATTACTCAGTGAAAAAGGTTTTTATGGACTGGCTTTCTTCTTAAGCTTGTTTGGTGCAGTAGCGGTGCAGAAGAATATTCGTGATGCCGGAATAAACCCGCCAAAAGAAACACAGGTTACCCAGGAAGAATACAGCGAATAATTCACGTAAGCCCGGTCAGTCCAATGTGAACGGGCTTTTACTTAACTCACTAATCTGTTTCTGTCGATTCGTTGTACCAGCATAGAAAGTAACAAACTCGCTGCCAACGTCGCGCAAAAGATCCAAATAATATCCAGTATTGGCCAATTTTTAAGCTCAATTCCCCGGGTGCGCAGCGCATGGATAATCAAGGCGTGGAATCCGTATATACCCAATGAATGGCGGGAGATTAAGCCAAGTCCGCGAATGGTACGCGTATCCAGCGTGTTTTTAACCAGAGTCAATAGCGCGATTGCGCAGATAAAAACCATCGGCCCACAGTAAAGATACCAGGTATCGGCAAAATTTCCGCGCCACTGCAATTCATATAATGTCCCGCGAGAGATAATAAAAACCCCCGTCGCAAACAGCGCGGCGCTCACCCACGACAGTGCTTTATGCTGTGTGTCCATCATCCCTATAGCGCGGCCCAACATGCCATACAGAATGTAGTAAAAAGTATCGCCATTGATATATAAGTTAATTGGCAGCCATTCAAAACCGTCAATTTTCTGCGGCACTGTGTTTGGGTTAGCGATAATGCCAATCACCACCATTAGCACCAGCAACATTTTTCCGCCGACGTTCTTCACCTGAATCAGCGGTGAAACCAGATAAATCACCGCAATCGCGAAGAAAAACCACAAGTGGTAAAACACTGGCTTTTGCAGCAGGTTTTTCAGCGCTAACTCCATATTGATGGAGGTAAACAGCGCAATGTAGAGCAGTGCGATTGCGCTATAAAAAATCAGGCATAAGCCGATACGCAAGAAATGGCGCGGCTGGGCGCTGCGTTCGCCAAAAAAGAGATAGCCGGATATCATGAAAAATAGCGGCACGCTGACACGAGAGGCAGAATTCAGAACATTGGCGATATCCCAGGTGACGGGGCTAACACTATGAGCATTGGTCACATACCAGGTAGTGGTGTGAATCATCACCACCATTAAACACGCTATCCCTCGCAGGTTATCAATCCAGTAAATTTTGGGCTGCATCTGTGTCTCTGTATCTGGTTAAAAAAAGTCTGACCGATAAATCATTCAGTTGGCGCACTGGAATAATCTGAGTTTTATCACTACAGCTTATAGAGGCTTAAGGAAATTCGTAAGATATCAGCCACTATACCGATATAAATAATAAGACTCACCTGCAAACCAGACGGTAATTTAATGATGATGAACGCTTTCTTTCCGGCAATGGCGCTTATGGTGCTAGCGGGTTGTTCTACACCGTCACCCGTGCAGAAAGCACAACGGGTAAAGGTTGATCCTCTGCGTTCGTTGAATATGGAAGCGTTATGCAAGGATCAGGCGGCAAAACGTTATAACACCGGCGAGCAAAAAATCGACGTCACCGCCTTCGAACAGTTCCAGGGAAGCTATGAAATGCGCGGTTATACCTTCCGTAAAGAGCAGTTTGTCTGTTCTTTTGACGCAGATGGCCATTTTTTGCATCTTTCCATGCGTTAAGCCCTGCTTTTTCCCGTTTCGTACTGTATATCTTCCATCCAGCGGGTATACTGATCCCTTCCTTTAAATCCACACGTATCCAGCACGAAATAATATGCAAAAGTTTGATACCAGGACCTTCCAGGGCTTGATCCTGACCTTACAGGATTACTGGGCTCGCCAGGGCTGCACCATTGTTCAACCATTGGACATGGAAGTCGGCGCGGGAACCTCTCACCCAATGACCTGTCTGCGCGCGCTGGGGCCAGAACCGATGGCGGCTGCTTATGTTCAGCCTTCTCGTCGCCCGACCGATGGTCGCTACGGCGAAAACCCCAACCGTTTACAGCACTACTATCAGTTTCAGGTGGTCATTAAGCCATCGCCGGACAATATTCAGGAGCTGTACCTCGGTTCTCTGAAAGAGCTGGGCATGGACCCGACTATTCACGACATCCGTTTCGTGGAAGATAACTGGGAAAACCCGACTCTGGGTGCCTGGGGACTGGGCTGGGAAGTGTGGCTAAACGGCATGGAAGTGACGCAGTTCACTTACTTCCAGCAGGTTGGTGGTCTGGAGTGTAAACCGGTTACCGGCGAGATCACCTACGGTCTGGAACGTCTGGCCATGTACATTCAGGGCGTAGACAGCGTTTACGACCTGGTCTGGAGCGACGGCCCGCTGGGTAAAACCACCTACGGCGACGTGTTCCATCAGAACGAAGTGGAGCAGTCCACTTACAACTTCGAATACGCGGATGTGGACTTCCTGTTCACCTGCTTTGAGCAGTACGAGAAAGAAGCGCAGCAGCTGCTGGCGCTGGAAAATCCGCTGCCGCTGCCAGCCTACGAGCGTATTCTGAAAGCCGCCCACAGCTTCAACCTGCTGGATGCGCGTAAAGCCATCTCCGTCACCGAGCGTCAGCGCTACATTCTGCGCATTCGCACCCTGACCAAAGCAGTGGCAGAAGCATACTACGCTTCCCGTGAAGCCCTCGGCTTCCCGATGTGCAACAAAGATAAGTAAGAGGCGGCTATGTCTGAGAAAACTTTTCTGGTGGAAATCGGCACTGAAGAGCTGCCACCAAAAGCACTGCGCAGCCTGGCTGAGTCCTTTGCTGCGAATTTTACTGCGGAGCTGGATAACGCTGGCCTCGCACACGGCACCGTTCAATGGTTTGCTGCTCCGCGTCGTCTGGCGCTGAAAGTAGCTAACCTGGCGGAAGCGCAACCGGATCGTGAAATCGAAAAACGCGGCCCGGCGATTGCCCAGGCGTTCGACGCTGAAGGCAAACCGAGCAAAGCGGCAGAAGGTTGGGCGCGTGGTTGCGGTATTACCGTTGACCAGGCTGAGCGTCTGACTACCGATAAAGGCGAATGGCTGCTGTATCGCGCCCATGTGAAGGGCGAAAGCACCGAAGCACTGCTGCCGAATATGGTTGCGACTTCTCTGGCGAAACTGCCGATCCCGAAACTGATGCGTTGGGGCGCAAGCGACGTGCACTTCGTGCGTCCGGTGCACACCGTGACCCTGCTGCTGGGCGACAAAGTCATTCCGGCAACCATTCTGGGCATTCAGTCCGATCGCGTGATTCGCGGCCACCGCTTTATGGGCGAACCGGAATTCACCATCGACAACGCCGATCAGTATCCGGAAATTCTGCGTGAGCGCGGGAAAGTCATCGCCGATTACGAAGAACGTAAAGCGAAGATTAAAGCCGATGCCGAAGAAGCAGCGCGTAAGATTGGCGGTAACGCTGACTTAAGCGAAAGCCTGCTGGAAGAAGTGGCTTCGCTGGTGGAGTGGCCGGTCGTTCTGACCGCAAAATTCGAAGAGAAATTCCTCGCGGTGCCGGCTGAAGCGCTGGTTTACACCATGAAAGGTGACCAGAAATACTTCCCGGTGTATGCGAACGACGGCAAACTGCTGCCGAACTTTATCTTCGTTGCCAACATCGAATCGAAAGATCCGCAGCAGATTATCTCCGGTAACGAGAAAGTCGTTCGTCCGCGTCTGGCGGATGCCGAGTTCTTCTTCAACACCGACCGTAAAAAACGTCTGGAAGATAACCTGCCGCGCCTGCAAACCGTGCTGTTCCAGCAACAGCTGGGTACGCTGCGTGACAAAACTGACCGCATCCAGGCGCTGGCTGGCTGGATTGCTGAACAGATTGGCGCTGACGTTAACCACGCAACCCGTGCGGGCCTGCTGTCTAAGTGTGACCTGATGACCAACATGGTCTTCGAGTTCACCGACACCCAGGGCGTTATGGGGATGCACTATGCGCGTCACGATGGCGAAGCGGAAGATGTCGCGGTGGCGCTGAATGAGCAGTATCAGCCGCGCTTTGCCGGTGATGACCTGCCGTCTAACCCGGTAGCCTGTGCGCTGGCGATTGCTGACAAGATGGATACTCTGGCGGGTATCTTCGGTATCGGCCAGCATCCGAAAGGCGACAAAGACCCGTTTGCGCTGCGTCGTGCCGCACTTGGCGTGCTGCGAATTATCGTTGAGAAGAACCTCAACCTTGATCTGCAAACGCTGACCGAAGAAGCAGTGCGTCTGTATGGCGATAAGCTGACTAACGCCAACGTGGTTGATGATGTTATCGACTTTATGCTCGGTCGCTTCCGCGCCTGGTATCAGGACGAAGGTTACACCGTTGACACCATCCAGGCGGTACTGGCGCGTCGTCCGACTCGTCCGGCTGATTTCGATGCCCGCATGAAAGCGGTATCGCACTTCCGTACCCTTGAAGCAGCTGCTGCACTGGCGGCGGCGAACAAGCGTGTCTCCAACATTTTGGCGAAATCTGACGAAGTGCTGAGCGACCGCGTGAATGCCTCTACCCTGAAAGAGCCGGAAGAAATTAAACTGGCGATGCAGGTTGTGGTGCTACGTGACAAGCTGGAGCCGTACTTTGCGGAAGGTCGTTACCAGGATGCGCTGGTCGAACTGGCAGAGCTGCGTGAGCCGGTTGATGCTTTCTTCGATAAAGTGATGGTCATGGTTGATGACAAAGAATTGCGTCTCAACCGTCTGACCATGCTGGAGAAACTGCGCGAACTGTTCCTGCGCGTTGCGGATATTTCGCTGTTGCAGTAATAACGCCGTTATTAAAAAGCCTGCCATCTGGCAGGCTTTTTTTATTATCGCTAAATAATACAGCAACCTTTAATAATCTTCTGCTGAATAAAGATTATCTCATATATTAATTTTATGAGGTTTTTTTAGGATTATATCAAGGAGAAGAAACAAACTTATTAAGCTAGAATAGCCACGGGTGCTTGAGACTGTTTGTCTCAGGTATTCACCGAAAGGCAGACAGAGAAAAGCCCCACCTGACTATAAATCAAAGTGAGGCTAACCCTATGCCTGAACACCATAAGGTTAGCCTCTTACTCGTTGGAAATCAACACAGGGGGCTGGGAATGCCGCAGAAATATAGATTACTTTCTTTAATAGTGATTTGTTTCACGCTTTTATTTTTCACCTGGATGATAAGAGATTCACTGTGTGAATTGCATATTAAACAGGGGTGTTATGAGCTGGCGGCATTTTTAGCCTGCAATTTAAAAGAGTAAGAGTCTTCGGCGGGAAGTTATTCCCGCCTTTCTTACGGCGTTGCGCATTCTCATTGCACCCAAATTTATTTTTCACAAAAATAATACTAGATTTTATTACGCGATCGATTATTTATTTCCTGAAAAACAAATAAAAAAATCCCCGCCAAATGGCAGGGATCTTAGATTCTGTGCTTTTAAGCAGAGATTACAGGCTGGTTACGTTACCAGCTGCCGGGCCTTTAGCGCCGCTTTCGATGGTGAAGGACACTTTCTGACCTTCGTCCAGAGATTTGTAACCATCGTTCTGGATAGCAGAGAAGTGTACGAACACGTCTTTAGAGCCATCGTCAGGAGTGATGAAGCCGAAGCCTTTGTCAGCGTTGAACCATTTTACGATACCAGTCATTTTACCGGACATAGTGTATTACCTTTAATAATTAAGTGTGCCTTTCGGCGATATGGCGTGCTTTACAGATTTTGAAGCGTTAAAGGAATGTGCACTACGAGGGGTATCAACGATAACTCTTGAAGGGACTTGCCTTACTACACTGCTTTAATGGTCTGTACGTCAAACCGTTGATGTGCATTAAGCCACGCATTGGCGGGTGATGCAACAATTATTTTTCATATTTATGATTAATCGGTTGGAAAACGGTCCTGTCATCAGGACCGTAAACAGCAATAAAGTGGATAAAAGTCTATTCCATCAACTGCTTACTTAATGCCGGGTTGGCTTGAATCAAACGCATCAATTTTAGTTCGGCACTTGAAGGCTTCACGCGTCTGGATTCCCATTCCTTTACCATGGCGACTGATACGCCCAAAACCCGGGCGAAATCATCGATTTTTAATCCTGTCCCTTTTCGTAACTGCTCAATTTCGGTACAGGACGTTGTTCTGTGCGTCAGGGTAATTTTCTGCGTTTCATCTTTAAAAACAATCTGTTCCAGGCTGCTCAACAGCTCATGCATTGGATCTTTATATTCCATTGAAAACTCCTCAAATCACACTGCGGGATCGTGAATTGCATCGAAGCTCATTAAGAATAGTCGGGAAAAGCAGACACAGCGGGGTGAAGTCAGGGCATGCTCTGGCTATGATTCGATTCAGCCAGTCATTTAGCGTGACTTATAGCCACCTAACGATCTGATAAATGCCGATATATCTCTTACCACTCCTGGTTTGTAAAGATTTCGAAAATCTAACCTTCTGCGAAGGCGTAAATCTCTGGCTACAAAAAAAGCAACGGCACTATCATTTTTTAACAATGAAACAACAAATTAACCTTGTTTCATTTTCTCCATGATTTTACCAGGAAGATTACGTAGAAAGGGTATCCTGCAAGCCTGTCCTGGACTATCCTTGTCACGTCAGACACGCGTGTGTCGTTGTGCGCTTTTTTTGGGTGAAAGGAGTAAGAAAATGGCGACAGGAAAGTCCTGCTCTCGCTGGTTTGCGCCTCTTGCGGCGTTATTAATGGTAGTTAGCCTGAGTGGGTGTTTTGATAAAGAAGGCGATCAGCGTAAAGCGTTTATCGACTTCCTGCAGAATACAGTGATGCGTAGCGGTGAACGTCTACCAACCCTGACTGCCGATCAGAAAAAACAGTTTGGTCCTTTTGTCTCTGATTACGCGATTCTGTATGGTTATTCTCAGCAGGTGAATCAGGCGATGGATTCCGGTCTGCGCCCGGTCGTAGACAGCGTTAACGCAATTCGCGTACCGCAGGATTACGTTACGCAAAGCGGTCCGCTGCGTGAAATGAACGGTTCGCTGGGTGTGCTGGCGCAACAACTGCAAAATGCGAAGTTGCAGGCCGATGCTGCGCACTCTGCGCTAAAACAGACCGATGATTTGAAACCGGTCTTTGATCAGGCATTCACCAAAGTGGTAACAACGCCAGCTGATGCATTGCAACCGTTGATTCCGGCTGCACAAACTTTCACGCAACAACTGGTGATGGTTGGAGACTACATTGCTCAACAAGGTACTCAGGTGAGCTTTGTAGCAAATGGTATCCAGTTCCCGACTTCGCAGCAGGCAAGTGAATATAACAAACTGATTGCGCCGTTACCGGCACAACATCAGGCGTTTAATCAGGCCTGGACTACAGCAGTTACTGCAACCCAATAAAGAGTAAAAGCCCGAGCGATTATCGGGCTTTACTTCACGCAGTCGCGGCTTAGTCCGCGACGTGCGGATTCACACAGTTCTTCTCAACCTTTCCTTGTAACGCATCAATCAAATTATCCACGGCACAGGCGGCCATGCCATAACGCGTCTCATGGGTGGCAGATCCAATATGCGGTACTGCGACGACGTTGGCCATTGAGAGCAACGGCGAATCTACGGACAGTGGCTCTTGTTCGAAGACATCCAGCCCGGCGGCGTGAATTTCGCCTTTCTGCAATGCAGCAATCAGTGCATTTTCATCAACCACCGGGCCACGTCCGGCATTAATGAAAATGGCGGAGGATTTCATTTTGGCGAATTGTTCTGCGCCAAACAGATGATGCGTCTCATCAGTTAACGGCAGGATCAGGCAAACGAAATCTGACTCTTGTAACAGAGTATCCAAATCGCAGTAGCGGGCGTTGAAGCGTTCTTCTGCTTCTTTATGGTGGCGGCGCGCGTTATAGAGGATGGGCATGTTGAAGCCAAAGTGCGCACGTTGTGCCAGCGCCATGCCGATCCGTCCCATCCCGACAATGCCCAGTGTTTTATGGTGAACGTCAGTGCCGTACCAGTCCGGGCCTATGCTCGCGGTCCATTCGCCTGCTTTTACCCGTTCTGCTACCTCCACAACCCGACGAGCGGTAGACAACACCAGCGCCATCAGCGTATCGGCGACGGTTTCTGTTAATACGGTTGGCGTGTGCATCAGCAGAATTTTTCGGGCGGTAAGCGCATCGACATCAAAATTGTCATAGCCGACGGAGATCGTTGATGTGGCACGCAGTTTCGGCATTTTTTCCAGCAATGCGGCATCTACATTCTCGTTTGAACCCAGTAAACCTTCAGCTTCGGCAAAAATTGCTGCATTTTGTTCGACGGTTTGTGGGCTGAGGTTTGCCACCTGGTGAACGGTGAAATGCTCTTGCAGGCGTTGCAGTAAATCATCAGGTAAGGCTTTGTAGAGGATAACGGACGGCTTCATGCTTCTCTCCATTCACTGATAAGGCGATCACCTTAGCCTGAAATATGATGAAGGAAAACTGAAGAATGCCAGGTGATTTCTGCATCACCTGGCATGAAAGGGATTACAGCGGGCTTAAGGTAATTTCTACACGGCGGTTTTGCGCCTTACCTTCTGCGGTGCTGTTGCTGGCGATTGGGTTAGCCGGGCCAAGGCCCTGAGTACGGATGCGGCTGGCGTCCACGCCCTGGGTGATCAACGCGCTGGCAACGGAATCCGCACGTTGCTGGGAGAGACGCATGTTCAGGTCGTGACCACCCGTGCTGTCGGTATAACCAATCACGTTAACCGCCGTTTTCGGATACTCTTTCAGCACCATTGCCACGCCGGTCAGGGTGTTAGCGCCTGCCGGTTTCAGGGTCGCGCTGCTGCTGTCGAAGGTCACATTGTTCGGCATATTGAGGATAATGTTATCCCCGCTGCGGGTTACGCTAACACCAGTGCCGCGCATTTTGTCACGCAGCTTCGCTTCCTGCACATCCATGTAATAACCCACGCCGCCGCCCAGAGCTGCGCCTGCTGCTGCGCCAATCAGCGCGCCTTTACCGCGATCTTTCTTCGAAGAAGAGAGCGCACCAATACCCGCGCCCACGAGAGAGCCCAGACCTGCGCCGATAGCAGATTTGCCTGCTTCGCGTTCGCCGGTGTAAGGGTTAGTTGTGCAGCCAGATACCGCCAGAGCGCCACTCACTACGGCGGCAATAAGATAAACACGTTTCTTCATTGTTAATCCTTAATAACCTTTTTATTCTTTGCCACGGGTTCCGTGGCGGGAGATTATGCCGCGTGAACATGAAGATTATTCCTGGGAATACTCGGAAATTTGTAAGTAATATTTAACTGCTCAATACATCTAACCTTTCAGGAGTCTTCGGTTTGGCCAACTCATCCTCACGATATTCCGTTCTGACTGCCGCCCACTGGGGGCCCATGCTGGTTGAAACCGACGGCGAAATCGTGTTTAGCTCGCGTGGCGCGTTAGCCACAGGAATGGAAAACTCCTTGCAGAGCGCGGTTCGCGACCAGGTTCACAGCAATACGCGGGTACGATTTCCAATGGTGCGCAAAGGCTTTCTCGCGTCACCGGAAAACCCGCAAGGCATTCGTGGGCAGGATGAATTTGTTCGCGTGAGTTGGGATGAGGCGCTGGATCTTATTCACCAACAACATAAACGCATTCGTGAGGCTTATGGTCCGGCATCGATTTTTGCTGGTTCCTACGGCTGGCGTTCAAACGGCGTGCTGCATAAGGCCTCGACATTATTACAACGCTATATGGCGCTGGCAGGCGGTTATACCGGGCATCTGGGGGATTATTCGACTGGTGCGGCACAGGCGATCATGCCGTATGTCGTAGGTGGCAGCGAAGTTTATCAACAGCAAACCAGTTGGCCGCTGGTGCTGGAACATAGCGATGTCGTGGTGCTGTGGAGTGCTAATCCACTCAATACGCTGAAAATTGCGTGGAATGCATCCGATGAGCAGGGGCTTTCTTACTTTTCTGCACTGCGTGACAGTGGGAAAAAGCTGATCTGTATTGATCCAATGCGATCGGAAACCGTCGATTTCTTTGGCGATAAAATGGAGTGGGTGGCACCGCACATGGGCACCGATGTTGCGCTGATGCTGGGGATCGCCCATACGCTGGTGGAAAATGGTTGGCACGACGAAGCGTTTCTGACGCGTTGCACCACAGGTTATGCCGTCTTCGCCTCTTATTTGCTGGGCGAGAGTGACGGAATAGCGAAAAACGCCGAATGGGCGGCAGAGATTTGTGGGGTTAACGCAGCGAAAATCCGCGAGCTGGCGGCTCTTTTCCACCAAAACACGACCATGCTGATGGCTGGCTGGGGAATGCAGCGCCAACAGTTTGGTGAGCAAAAACACTGGATGATCGTCACGCTGGCGGCAATGTTGGGGCAAATCGGCACACCCGGCGGCGGTTTTGGTCTTTCTTATCATTTTGCCAATGGTGGTAACCCCACGCGGCGTTCTGCGGTGCTCTCTTCCATGCAGGGCAGCTTGCCGGGTGGCTGCGATGCGGTGGATAAAATCCCTGTTGCCCGCATTGTTGAAGCACTGGAAAACCCTGGTGGCGCATATCAACACAACGGTATGAACCGACATTTCCCGGATATTCGTTTTATCTGGTGGGCGGGCGGTGCCAACTTTACTCATCATCAGGATACCAATCGTCTGATCCGTGCCTGGCAAAAACCGGAGCTGGTGGTGATCTCTGAATGCTTCTGGACGGCGGCGGCGAAACACGCGGATATCGTTCTGCCTGCGACTACCTCTTTTGAGCGTAATGATCTCACCATGACCGGTGATTACAGTAATCAGCATCTGGTGCCGATGAAGCAAGTGGTGCCGCCACGCTATGAAGCGCGTAATGATTTTGATGTTTTTGCCGAGTTGAGTGAACGTTGGGAGAAGGGCGGCTATGCGCGGTTTACGGAAGGAAAAAGTCAGCTGCAATGGCTGGAAACGTTTTATAACGTTGCCCGGCAGCGCGGGGCAAGCCAGCAGGTTGAATTGCCGCCATTTGCTGAGTTCTGGCAAGCCAACCAGTTAATTGAGATGCCGGAAAACCCGGACAGCGAGCGGTTTATTCGCTTCGCTGATTTTTGCCGCGATCCGCTGGCGCATCCGTTAAAAACCGCCAGCGGCAAGATTGAAATCTTCTCACAGCGTATTGCCGATTACGGTTACCCGGATTGCCCTGGGCATCCAATGTGGCTGGAGCCGGACGAATGGCAGGGCAATGCCGAACCAGAACAGTTGCAGGTACTTTCTGCCCATCCGGCGCACCGCCTGCACAGCCAGCTGAATTACAGTTCTCTGCGCGAATTGTACGCGGTAGCAAACCGTGAGCCTGTCACCATTCATCCTGACGATGCTCAGGCGCGCGGCATAACCGAAGGGGATATGGTGCGGGTGTGGAACTCCCGTGGGCAGATCCTTGCCGGAGCGGTCATTAGCGAGGGAATTAAACCTGGCGTGATTTGCATTCACGAAGGGGCATGGCCGGATCTGGATTTAACCGCTGACGGTATTTGTAAAAACGGCGCAGTGAACGTGCTGACCAAAGATCTCCCCAGCTCGCGGCTGGGGAATGGCTGTGCGGGTAATACGGCGCTGGCATGGCTGGAAAAATACAACGGTCCGGAACTGACACTTACAGCGTTTGAACCACCGGCCAGCTCATAATCCAGGTGGGTAGTTGGGTTTCATCCTGCCATGCGCAATCGACAATGTGAAAACCCTGCGCACGGTAAAAATCTATCGCCGGTTGATTTTTTTGATAAACCTCCAGCATCAGATGGGGATAGCGCTGCTGCACATACTGCATCAGCGCCTTACCAATACCGCGTCTGACGGCCTTCGGTGCGACAAACATTGCTGCCAGAAATCGGCCTTCCATAATGCTGACAAAACCGAGAAGCTTACCGTCCTCTTCCCAGACCCAGTTTTGCGCGTTGGCAAGATAGGCATCCCGCACCAGCGGAATGCAGTCACGCCAGTAATTCGCTTTTATAAAGGGATGCCCCCAGGTTGTACTTTCCAGCCACAGTTCGAGGATCGCGGGGAGTTCTGAACGTTGCGCTTCCCGAATCATGGTTTATTTCCCGGATAGCAACAGCAGCCAACCACATGATCATTCACCAGCCCACATGCCTGCATAAAGGAGTAACAGATTGTGGTGCCGACAAACTTAAAACCACGCTTTTTCAGGGCTTTAGATAGAGCGTCGGAGGCGGACGTAGATGTGGGAATTTCGCTCAACGTTGTGGCTTGTGTCACCTGTGGCTGATGATTTACAAACGACCAGACAAAGTCGGCAAACGGTTCGCCGTTCTGTTCCATTTGCAGGTACGCCCGCGCATTACCAATAATTGCCTGAATTTTCCCTCGATGGCGGATAATCCCGGCGTCCTGTACCAGTCTTTCGACATCCTCTTCCTGCATTGCTGCGACCTTCACCGGATCGAACTGATGAAAGCAGGCGCGATAGTTTTCGCGTTTTTTGAGGACGGTGATCCACGATAACCCAGCCTGCTGCCCTTCAAGGCAGATCATTTCGAACAGTTTTTTACTGTCAGTTTCAGGCACGCCCCATTCATTATCATGGTAGGCAATATAAAGCGGGTCCTGACTCACCCAGCCGCAACGTTCCATACTTTCCCTCGCTATGTACCCGATCGTAAAAATTTCAGCCGCTTTTCTTGACGCATCGGTGAAAAAGTCAATATTTAATACAGGGCTACTATGCCCGATATCCTTCATACAATGACAATAATATTGCCGAATTCGGCTCTTCCCTGGAGTCGTGTTAATGATCATAAAAAAAAGCGGTGGTCGCTGGCAGCTAAGCCTGCTGGCGAGCGTGGTAATCAGTGCCTTTTTTCTCAACACAGCTTACGCCTGGCAACAAGAATATATCGTTGATACGCAACCCGGACATTCCACAGAGCGTTACACCTGGGATAGTGATCATCAACCTGATTACAACGATATTTTGTCGCAACGTATTCAAAGTAGCCAAAGGGCGCTGGGACTGGAAGTCAATCTGGCGGAAGAAACTCCTGTGGATGTGACCAGCAGTATGAGTATGGGCTGGAATTTTCCTTTATATGAACAGGTTACAACCGGCCCGGTCGCGGCATTACATTACGATGGCACAACCACCTCGATGTATAACGAGTTTGGCGACAGTACTACCACGCTGACCGATCCGTTATGGCATGCCAGCGTGAGTAGCTTAGGCTGGCGTGTTGACTCCCGGCTTGGCGATCTCCGACCCTGGGCGCAAATCAGCTATAACCAGCAATTTGGCGAGAATATCTGGAAGGCGCAATCAGGCCTGAGCCGGATGACGGCGACAAACCAGAACGGCAACTGGCTGGATGTCACCGTAGGCGCTGATATGTTGCTCAATCAAAATATTGCCGCCTATGCCGCGCTAACTCAGGCAGAAAATACCACTAATAATAGCGACTATCTGTATACGATGGGGGTTAGCGCCAGATTTTAACGTAACAGTCACAATTGAAACCATTGAATAACAACAGTTGTGGCGATAGTGGGTGCTAACTTACCAAATAATAAATTTGGTGAATAATTGTCGCGTCATTCATTCCTGAACTAAGGCATTTCATTCCGTTCTGATGGCATTTCATGCCGTTTTTCCCCAGGCATAAAGTGCACTTCGTTATGGTTGTCGGCAGAGATTTTTCCTTTTTATTACTGCAGGAATACTGCCATGACACCTTCAAATTATCAGCGTACCCGCTGGCTGACACTCATCGGTACAATCATTACCCAGTTTGCGCTGGGGTCGGTTTATACCTGGAGCCTGTTTAATGGCGCGCTTTCCGCCAAGCTGGATGCGCCGGTAAGCCAGGTCGCTTTCTCTTTCGGCTTGTTAAGTCTGGGGCTGGCAATTTCATCTTCTGTTGCGGGCAAATTACAGGAACGTTTTGGCGTTAAACGCGTCACCATGGCTTCCGGCATTTTGCTGGGATTAGGCTTCTTCCTGACCGCGCATTCTGACAACCTGATGATGCTGTGGTTAAGCGCCGGTGTGCTGGTCGGTCTGGCGGATGGCGCGGGTTACCTGCTGACGCTCTCTAACTGCGTGAAGTGGTTCCCGGAGCGTAAAGGTCTGATATCCGCGTTCGCTATCGGTTCTTATGGTCTGGGTAGCCTGGGTTTCAAATTTATCGACACGCAGCTGCTGGAAACGGTGGGTCTGGAAAAAACCTTTGTGATTTGGGGAGCGATTGCGCTGGTGATGATTGTTTTCGGCGCAACGTTAATGAAAGACGCACCAAAACAGGAAGTGAAAACCAGCAATGGTGTGGTGGAGAAAGATTACACGCTGGCAGAGTCGATGCGTAAACCGCAGTACTGGATGTTAGCGGTAATGTTCCTGACTGCCTGCATGAGCGGCCTGTACGTGATTGGGGTAGCGAAAGATATCGCCCAAAGTCTGGCACACCTTGATGTGGTTTCCGCAGCTAATGCAGTCACTGTTATTTCCATCGCCAACCTTTCAGGTCGTCTGGTTCTGGGGATACTGTCTGACAAAATCGCCCGTATCCGTGTTATCACCATTGGTCAGGTGATTTCGCTAGTGGGTATGGCGGCCCTGCTGTTTGCACCACTGAATGCAGTGACGTTCTTTGCAGCGATTGCCTGCGTGGCATTTAACTTTGGCGGCACTATTACCGTCTTTCCGTCACTGGTCAGTGAGTTCTTCGGCCTCAATAACCTAGCGAAAAACTACGGTGTGATTTACCTCGGTTTCGGTATCGGTAGCATTTTTGGTTCGATTATCGCCTCACTGTTTGGCGGTTTCTATGTGACCTTCTACGTGATTTTCGCCCTGCTGATTCTGTCATTGGCGCTTTCTACGACGATTCGTCAGCCAGAGCAGAAAATGTTGCGTGAGGCGCATATTTAGAAATATGTTGCTACTGAAATAAATACGAGTAGGGAGACTTCAAAGTCTCCCTTTTTTATGGACGCATATTAAAAGAACAATAATATTCATACCACAAATATATTTTATTTGTTTATATATTATGTAAATATAAATATATTCCTAAAAAATAGTCGTTGGAAACCTTTTTTGTATGCAATTAATTGAAGTTGAAGTATATTTCAACTTGTTGCAAGAATTAATATTCATTAAAAATAATTTTCTTTTTTAGCACCATTTGTATAATCTGCGCCCCGTTGTATGAACAACATCAAGCATATTTATCTATATAAATGGAGTTATAAATGAAAAAGGTTCTGTTTGCCTTATCTGCGCTTGCGCTGACCTCTACTTCCGTATTCGCAGCTGATGCGGGCGACGGTACTGTTAAATTCACCGGTGAGATTGTTGACGCCGCTTGTGTTGTGTCTCCAGACACTCAAAAACAAGAAGTTGTTCTGGGTCAGGTGAACAAGTCTGTATTTACTGCTATGGGTGATAAATCCACAGCAACGCCGTTCAAAATCAAACTGGAAAACTGCGATATCTCCACTTTCAAAAATGTGGAAATCAGCTTTAACGGCGTTGGCGATGCAGACAACAGCAAACTGGTTTCTGTAAGCACTGAACCAGGTGCCGCAACTGGCGTAGGTATCGGTATTTATGATAACACCAATACCCTGGTTGACCTGAATACTGGTAAATCTGCTACTGTCCTGAAAGAAGGTCAGACCGTTCTGTATTTCACCGCTAACTATGTCTCTACCAAAGATGCAGTAACCACGGGTTACGGTAACGCTGAAGTCGACTTCAACCTGACTTACAACTAATCGATCCTGACGGAACGATCATCTCTCAATGGCAACAGAGACTGTGTTGCCATTATTCACACCAATGACTCAGGGACCGAATCATGAAACGTATTAGCTTTGCTGTGCTGGCACTTTTAATGACCGCACAACAGTGTTTTGCTGGTGGCGTAGCCTTAAGCACGACGCGTGTTATTTATGATGGCGGCAAGAAAGAAGCGTCGCTGACCGTTGAAAACCATAATAAAAATGAAGAGTTTTTGATCCAGTCATGGATTGATGATGTGAATGGCAATAAAAAAACACCGTTTATTATTACACCGCCATTATTCAAACTTGATCCTGATAAAAATAACGTCTTACGTATCGTCAATATTGAAGATACCTTACCTAAAGATCGTGAATCCGTTTACTGGATTAATGTAAAGGCCATTCCTGCGAAAAGTGCTGAAAATGAAAATAAAAACGTCTTACAGATAGCCGTTCGCACCCGTTTGAAGTTGTTCTATCGTCCAAAAGGTTTGCCGGGAAGCAACCTCGAGGCCATGAAACAGTTACGTTTCCAGCGTCAAAATAACCAAATTGTGGTTAATAACGACTCCGCTTATAACCTGACCTTTAATCAGTTTTCCATTAATGGACAAAAGATTGAACGGGCGGGAATGGTTCTCGCGAAAGGAAAGTTAAACATTAACCTTCCAGCCGGTACAGGCAACGCGCACGAAGTGAAATACAGCATTATTAATGATTTCGGTGTTGCTGGCGAAATGCTGACGAAGCCGATTAACTGATCCTTTTACAAGGCGCTTTTACTATGCATTGGATGCATTTACCTCTCTATCACTACAGAGCGCATTTTTCCTTCTCTCTGCTGGCATTAACGATTGCCAGCTCGTTACCTGCGTATGGCGGAAAATTTAACCCTAAATTTCTCGAAAACGTTCAGGGTATCGATCAACACATCGACTTGTCGGTATACGACTCACCTGTCGGCCAGCAAATCCCCGGTAAATACCGGGTTTCGGTGTTTGTAAACGAAGAAAAAATGGCTTCCCGGACGCTGGATTTTAGTACCGCCAGCGAAGCGAAACGCAAAGCCAGCGGTGAGTCGCTTATGCCTTGCCTTAGCCGGGTGCAACTGGAAGAAATGGGCGTGCGCGTTGACAGCTTTCCGGCGCTGAAGATGTCACCACCAGAAGCCTGCGTAGCGTTTGATGAAATCATTCCCCAGGCCACCAGCCGCTTTGATTTTAATACTCAGACGCTGCATCTTTCCTTTCCACAGGCGGCAATGATGATGACCGCTCGCGGCACGGTTGATCCTTCTCGCTGGGACGAAGGAATACCTGCGCTGTTGCTGGATTACAGCTTTAGTGGCAGCAATGGACGCAATGAAGGTACAGGTTCATCTTCAGATTCGACCAGTGACAGTTATTACCTGAACCTGCGCAGCGGTTTGAACGTTGGTCCGTGGCGTTTACGTAATAACAGTATCTGGAACCGTACCGATGGCAAAAACCAATGGGATAACGTTGGTACATCGTTAAACCGGGCAATTATTCCACTTAAATCACAGATAACTCTGGGTGATACCGCCACGCCTGGCGAGATTTTTGATAGCGTACAAATGCGTGGGGCGTTACTGGCATCCGACGATGAAATGTTGCCGGACAGCCAGCGTGGCTTTGCTCCGGTAGTGCGCGGCATCGCCAAAAGCAACGCTGAAGTGAGTATCGAACAGAACGGCTATGTCATTTATCGCACTTTTGTTCAGCCGGGTGCATTTGAGATTAACGATCTCTACGCAACCTCCGGCAGCGGCGACCTGACGGTGATCATTAAAGAAGCCGACGGAAGTGAACAACGTTTTATCCAGCCGTTTTCGGCGGTGGCGATTTTCCAGCGTGAAGGGTATCTGAAATACAGTCTGGCTGCCGGTGAATATCGTGCTGGTAATTACGACAGCGATAAACCACATTTCGGGCAGTTTACCGCCATGTACGGCTTGCCGTGGGGTATGACCGCCTACGGTGGTGCATTGTTGTCGGCAGATTACAGCGCTTTAGCTCTGGGCCTGGGGAAAAACTTCGGTACCATTGGCGCAGTATCGGTGGATGTCACTCAGGCGAAAAGTCAGTTACGCAACAATGAAAAAGAGGAAGGCCAGTCTTATCGCTTCCTCTATTCGAAAAGTTTTGAGGGTGGCACTGACCTGCGTCTGTTGGGCTACAAATACTCAACCAGCGGCTACTACACCTTCCAGGAAGCAACTGATGTTCGCAGTGACGCCGACAGTGATTACCGCCGTTATCACAAGCGCAGCCAGATACAGGGCAATATTACCCAGCAACTGGGAGACTACGGCTCGGTTTATTTCAATATGACGCAGCAGGATTACTGGAACGTTGACGGTAAGGAAAACTCCTTAAGCGCCGGTTATCACGGTCACATTGGTCGGGTGAATTACAGCGTGGCCTATACCTGGACGAGAAGTCCGGAATGGGAAGAAGACGATCGCTTGTGGTCATTCAGTGTTTCCATCCCTCTGGGGGGCGCGTGGAGCAGTTATCGCATGACTACCGACCAGAATGGCAAGACGTCGCAACAGGCCTCTGTTAGCGGCACGTTACTGGAAGATCGTAACCTGAGCTATAACGTTCAGCAGGGTTACACCAGTAATGGCGTAGGCTACAGTGGCAGCGTCAACATGGGGTATATGGGTGGCTCTGGTAACATTGACGTAGGCTATAACTATTCTAAAGATAACCAACAGGTTAACTATGGCGTGCGCGGCGGTGTCATCGTTCACAGTGAAGGTATAACGCTTTCGCAGCCTTTAGGCGAAAGTCTGGCGATTGTTTCTGCACCGGGCGCGCGTGGTGGACATGTGGTTAACAGCAGCGGCGTAGAAGTTGACTGGATGGGCAACGCCGTGGTGCCTTATCTCACACCATATCGTGAAACCATTGTGGAATTGCGTAGCGACACGTTGGGGCAAAACGTTGAACTACAGGAAGCGTTCCAGAAAGTCGTGCCTACTCGTGGTGCAGTTGTGCGTTCCCGCTTTGATACCCGCGTCGGTTACCGTGTGCTGATGAGCTTAAAACAGGCGAATGGCAACGCAGTACCGTTTGGTGCAACCGCAGCGTTAATTGATGAGAGCAAACCTGCCAGCAGCATTGTGGGTGAAGAAGGACAGCTTTATATCAGCGGGATGCCAGAAGAGGGCGAATTGCAGGTGAGCTGGGGGAACGAGCAGGCGCAACGTTGCCGTGTGCCATTCCGCTTGCCAGAGAACAAGGACAATGCGGCTATCGTGATGGTTAATGCGGTATGCGAGAAATAAGGATATTTAGATGAAAATTAAAAATTTGTTGGCAGGTATGGTGCTGTTAGGGACGAGCACTTTTGCTGGAAATATATGGGCTGCGGATTGGGGACCATGTCAGACATCAAATGGGGTGGCCCATGAGTATAGTTTTGATTTCGTACAGACTATCCAGGTACCTTCAGAAAATAAGGCTGGGAAAATATTAACTCAGCCCTTTGCTTTAGGTACAAAATATTCCGCTTATTGTGAATGCCCGGATCCCATTCCAGATAATGGAGTTGTGACTTATTTTAAAGGTGTAACGCTTCTGCCTGAGCCTGGAACTGTAGATGGGTACTATAAATTCAATAATTACATTGATATTCTCACCAAAATATATGTCTACACACAATTAGATATCCCGGTGCCTTTTACCGATCGAAGCAATGGCACGGCACAGAAAGAATGTACGCCCTATACTGCTAACAATTGGGGGACAGGTGGTAAAGGAAGTATCAGTATTTATATTTCACATCCTTTTGTTGGGCAAATGATTATTCCTAAAACACGAGTTGCGTCCCTCTTTGGGACAAAAAAGAAAGGTGTTTACAATGATAGTCAGCCCATGGCCAATGTCAGTATTTCCGGGAGTATTACAGTTACTCAAGGCTGTGAACTTGCCGCTGGCACCGTACTGGATATTCCATTCGGAGAATATCAGGCCCATGATTTTAAAGGGCGTGCCGGACAACCACCACAAAATGTTCAGAAGGTACAAAAAGAATTAAGCTTTGACTGCAATAATATTTCAGATGGCGTCAAAATTTATCTCAGTATTGATGCAACACCAAATACTGCCTATCCCAGCGCAATTGATTTAGGCAACGCCGATGTTGGTGCAGTCATTGAGGACGGTAAAGGTAATATTCTTAAGCCGAATGACAGTAATAGCTTATTAGAAATGAACCCAGGCTCGCTGTATGAAGATGTCAAACGCAAAGCGACAACCACAATTACCGCTTATCCCGTTAGCACTACCGGAAAATTACCCGCTGCCGGGGATTATAGCGGTATTGCTACCATACATGTCGAACTGGAGTAACAGTCATGAAGCGAACAATACTTGCGTTATGCCTGCTGCCTCTTTCCTTTTCGTCATTCGCGGCAACCACGGATTTAGGGCCGAAAGGAACATTGAAATTCACCCTTAAAATCAGCCAGGGTGCTTGCGAACTGGTGAAAGACAGCGTTGAGGTTGACATGGGCACCGCGGTTCTCAAAAAGCCGGTAAGAATCGGAACGGAAATTAATCCCACTCCTTTTTCCATCGGCCTGAAAAACTGTAGCGAAGTGGTCAGAGCCTACGTGACTATGGACGGTACACCCAATGCAGACGACTCAAATCTTTTTGCGCTGGATGCGGGTGGCGCTACAGGCGTTGGGCTGAAAATCAAAACCGCTGCTGGAGTACAACAGTTCCCGGAAAATACAACGCCGACACCGGTTGAGTTTGCAATTAACGGTGATGGCGCACATCAACTGAACTATATCGCCAGCTACGTGCCTATTCGCGCCGATGCAACTATTGGTCGCGCAGATGCAACGGTCGACTTTACTGTACAGTACGAATAATTTCACATCTTAAGGGCCAGTTAACTGGCCCTTTTTACTGCTTTTTGTAACGCTAAAGTCTCTTTTCAAACTTGCATTTTTGTAAATTTGTGCTTCATGCACACTCTTTCCCCACACTTTTTCGCTTTGCTGTGGTCTACTTATTCGCGCGTGTAGATTTTACTTATCTGACTACCTCCGCACTTTTCCCCTGCCGGGCCTGAAAAGCCGCTAAGCAGGGTGTTATCACCTGTTTGTCCAGGGTTTGTTTGCATGAGATACATCAAATCGATTACACAGCAGAAGCTGAGCTTTTTGCTTGCAATCTATATTGGCCTTTTTATGAATGGCGCGGTTTTTTATCGCCGCTTCGGCAGCTATGCGCACGATTTTACCGTCTGGAAAGGCGTTTCTGCTGTTGTTGAACTGGCCGCCACCGTACTGGTGACCTTCTTTTTACTACGTCTTCTATCGCTGTTTGGCCGCCGCAGCTGGCGTATTCTGGCGTCGCTGGTGGTGCTCTTTTCCGCAGGTGCCAGCTATTACATGACCTTCCTTAATGTGGTCATTGGTTATGGCATCATCGCTTCCGTCATGACCACCGATATCGACCTGTCAAAAGAAGTTGTTGGTCTGAACTTTATTCTCTGGTTAATCGCCGTTAGTGCATTGCCTCTTATCCTTATCTGGAATAACCGCTGTCGCTACACCTTGCTCCGACAACTGCGAACCCCAGGGCAGCGTATTCGCAGCCTGGCGGTCGTCGTACTGGCGGGTATTATGGTTTGGGCACCGATTCGTTTGCTGGATATCCAGCAGAAGAAAGTGGAGAGGGCGACCGGCGTTGATTTGCCGAGTTATGGCGGTGTCGTAGCGAACTCTTATCTGCCATCAAACTGGCTTTCTGCGTTGGGGCTGTATGCCTGGGCGCGGGTCGATGAATCTTCCGATAATAATTCATTGCTTAATCCGGCGAAGAAATTCACTTATCAGGCACCGCAAAACGTTGATGACACTTATGTCGTGTTTATCATCGGTGAAACCACGCGTTGGGACCATATGGGTATTTTCGGCTATGAGCGTAATACCACGCCGAAACTGGCCCAGGAGAAAAATCTGGCGGCGTTCCGTGGTTACTCCTGTGATACCGCAACCAAACTCTCACTGCGTTGCATGTTTGTACGTCAGGGGGGCGCGGAAGATAATCCGCAGCGCACATTAAAAGAACAGAACATTTTCGCGGTTCTGAAGCAGTTAGGATTCAGTTCTGACCTCTACGCTATGCAGAGCGAAATGTGATTCTACAGCAACACGATGGCGGACAACATTGCTTATCGTGAGCAGATTGGTGCGGAGCCACGTAATCGTGGCAAGCCGGTAGATGATATGTTGCTGGTAGACGAAATGCAGCAATCGCTAGGGCGCAACCCGGATGGTAAGCATCTGATCATTCTGCATACCAAAGGTTCGCATTTTAACTACACCCAGCGTTATCCGCGTAGCTTCGCGCAGTGGAAGCCGGAATGTATTGGTGTTGATAGCGGCTGTACCAAAGCGCAGATGATCAACTCCTATGACAACTCGGTGACCTATGTGGATCACTTTATCTCCAGCGTGATTGATCAGGTTCGCGATAAGAAAGCGATTGTGTTCTACGCAGCTGACCACGGTGAGTCAATTAATGAACGCGAGCACCTGCACGGCACGCCGCGTGAACTGGCACCGCCGGAGCAGTTCCGCGTACCGATGATGGTCTGGATGTCAGATAAATATCTGGAAAATCCGGCCAATGCGCAGGCATTTGCGCAGCTGAAAAAAGAAGCCGACATGAAAGTGCCACGCCGTCACGTAGAGCTGTACGATACCATCATGGGTTGTCTTGGCTATACTTCACCGGATGGTGGAATTAACGAAAACAACAACTGGTGTCACATCCCGCAGGCAAAAGAGGCAGCGGCTAACTAAGCGGCCTGCTGACTTTCTCGCCGATCAAAAGGCATTTTGCTATTAAGGGATTGACGAGGGCGTATCTGCGCAGTAAGATGCGCCCCGCATTCGGTGATTGGCGCAGCCTGGTAGCGCACTTCGTTCGGGACGAAGGGGTCGGAGGTTCGAATCCTCTATCACCGACCAAATTCGAAAAGCCTGCTCAGCGAGCAGGCTTTTTTGCATTTGAAGCCCATGAGGATGAGAACCTCCGGGGGCTGGGAGGTTCGACTCGAGCGAAGCGAGAGAACGTTGCGCCAGCAACGGCCCGCAGGGCGAGCCACGAAGTGGCGAGTAATCCTCTATCACCGACCAAATTCGAAAAGCCTGCTCAACGAGCAGGCTTTTTTGCATCTGCAGCTCATGAGGATGAGAACCTCCGGGGGCAGGGAGGTTCGACTCGACGTAGGCCTGATAAGACGCGTCAGCGTCGCATCAGGCAATGGCACCGCACTTATTGTCGGATGCGGCGTGAACGCCTTATTCGACCTACACGCCACACATTTCCCTGCCAAATTTGCGCCCCATATCTCACTATCCATTAACGGATTTGTGACAGAAACCATTGTATTTTTTTATATTTGCTTAAATCTTTTTTTGCGTTACTTATGGCTGGCGCTGGCATTTTCCGCTGTGCGTTTTAGCGTTCATGGTATTAATCGCTCAGATATCCACCTTTTCCTCAGATTTTTTTCACTAAATGCATAAAACTTAATCACCAAATGTTGCTAAATATTAAGCTGATTGTTCTGGTCATGTTGGAGTAGCACAAATTTCTCTGCTGCAAATAGCTGTTTGAAGTTTTTTTAATCTTTGTTTGTGGATTCTCACCGTTGGTGTAAATCCCGGTTGGCTGTATTGACGTTTTCACATTCTGTTGACAGATTGTAGGTCACGAGGGGCATTTTATGGAGGATCCGCACTGTTACACTGATGTTAATTAGTACGGCATCCCCACCTCATAACGTTGACCCGACCGGGCAAAAAACAAAAAAGGTCAGGCAGCGACAACCCACTGCAAAGGGTTAAAACAACAAACATCACAATTGGAGCAGAATAATGCGTATTTCCTTGAAAAAGTCAGGGATGCTGAAGCTTGGTCTCAGCCTGGTGGCTATGACCGTCGCAGCAAGTGTTCAGGCTAAAACTCTGGTTTATTGCTCAGAAGGATCTCCGGAAGGGTTTAACCCGCAGCTGTTTACCTCCGGCACCACCTATGACGCCTCTTCCGTACCGCTTTATAACCGCCTGGTTGAATTTAAAATCGGCACCACTGAAGTGATCCCGGGCCTCGCTGAAAAGTGGGAAGTCAGCGAAGACGGTAAAACCTATACCTTCCATCTGCGTAAAGGTGTGAAGTGGCACGACAATAAAGAATTCAAACCGACGCGCGAACTGAACGCCGATGATGTGGTGTTCTCGTTTGATCGTCAGAAAAACGCGCAAAACCCGTACCATAAAGTTTCTGGCGGCAGCTACGAATACTTCGAAGGCATGGGCTTGCCGGAGCTGATCAGCGAAGTGAAAAAGGTGGACGACAACACCGTTCAGTTTGTGCTGACTCGCCCGGAAGCGCCGTTCCTCGCTGATCTGGCAATGGACTTCGCCTCTATTCTGTCAAAAGAATATGCTGACGCGATGATGAAAGCCGGTACACCGGAAAAACTGGACCTCAACCCAATCGGCACCGGTCCGTTCCAGTTACAGCAGTACCAAAAAGACTCCCGTATCCGCTACAAAGCGTTTGATGGCTACTGGGGCACCAAACCGCAGATCGATACGCTGGTCTTCTCTATTACCCCTGACGCTTCCGTGCGTTATGCGAAATTGCAGAAGAATGAATGCCAGGTGATGCCGTACCCGAACCCGGCAGACATCGCTCGCATGAAGCAGGATAAATCCATCAACCTGATGGAAATGCCGGGGCTGAACGTCGGCTACCTCTCCTATAACGTGCAGAAAAAACCGCTGGATGACGTGAAAGTTCGCCAGGCACTGACCTACGCGGTGAACAAAGACGCGATCATCAAAGCGGTTTATCAGGGCGCGGGTGTATCAGCGAAAAACCTGATCCCGCCAACCATGTGGGGCTATAACGACGACGTTCAGGATTACACCTACGATCCTGAAAAAGCGAAAGCCTTGCTGAAAGAAGCGGGTCTGGAAAAAGGTTTCTCCATCGACCTGTGGGCGATGCCGGTACAACGTCCGTATAACCCGAACGCTCGCCGCATGGCGGAGATGATTCAGGCAGACTGGGCGAAAGTGGGCGTGCAGGCCAAAATTGTCACCTACGAATGGGGTGAGTACCTCAAGCGTGCGAAAGATGGCGAGCACCAGACGGTAATGATGGGCTGGACTGGCGATAACGGGGATCCGGATAACTTCTTCGCCACCCTGTTCAGCTGCGCCGCCTCTGAACAAGGCTCCAACTACTCAAAATGGTGCTACAAACCGTTTGAAGATCTGATTCAACCGGCGCGTGCTACCGACGACCATAACAAACGCGTTGAACTGTACAAGCAAGCGCAGGTGGTGATGCACGATCAGGCTCCGGCACTGATCATCGCTCACTCCACCGTGTTTGAACCGGTACGCAAAGAAGTTAAAGGCTATGTGGTTGATCCATTAGGCAAACATCACTTCGAAAACGTCTCTATCGAATAATTAAAAGCCATACCCGGTGGCGCTGTGCCTCTGCGTGCAGCGCCATCCGGCAGCAATACTTCATTCCCAGCCCGACCTGGGCGGGAATTGATTTGTGAGCAATACAGACACGCAGTTCCAGGCTGCGGGTCACTATAGAGAATCCGGGTTATGTTGCAGTTTATTCTCCGACGTTTGGGACTCGTCATCCCCACGTTTATCGGTATTACCCTTCTCACATTTGCCTTTGTCCACATGATCCCGGGCGATCCGGTGATGATCATGGCGGGCGAACGTGGGATCTCCCCAGAGCGTCACGCGCAGCTGCTGGCTGAACTCGGCTTAGATAAACCGATGTGGCAGCAGTATCTCCATTACATTTGGGGCGTTATGCATGGCGATCTAGGCATTTCAATGAAAAGCCGCATCCCGGTTTGGGAAGAGTTCGTGCCGCGCCTCCAGGCCACGCTGGAACTTGGCGTCTGCGCGATGATTTTTGCGACTGCGGTCGGTATTCCGGTCGGCGTGCTGGCTGCGGTTAAACGCGGTTCCATTTTCGATCACACAGCGGTTGGCCTGGCGCTGACCGGCTACTCGATGCCGATCTTCTGGTGGGGCATGATGCTGATCATGCTGGTTTCGGTGCACTGGAACCTGACGCCCGTCTCCGGTCGCGTGAGCGATATGGTGTTCCTCGATGACTCCAATCCGTTAACCGGTTTTATGCTGATCGACACCGCCATCTGGGGTGAAGACGGCAACTTTATCGATGCCGTCGCCCATATGATCTTGCCTGCCATTGTGCTGGGTACTATTCCGCTGGCGGTCATTGTGCGTATGACACGCTCCTCGATGCTGGAAGTGCTGGGCGAGGATTACATCCGCACCGCGCGCGCCAAAGGGCTAACCCGCATGCGGGTGATTATCGTCCATGCGCTGCGTAACGCGATGCTGCCGGTGGTGACCGTTATCGGCCTGCAGGTGGGAACATTGCTGGCGGGGGCGATTCTGACCGAAACCATCTTCTCGTGGCCCGGTCTGGGACGCTGGTTGATTGACGCACTGCAACGCCGCGACTATCCGGTAGTGCAGGGCGGCGTATTGCTGGTGGCGACGATGATTATCCTCGTCAACTTGCTGGTCGATCTGCTGTACGGCGTGGTGAACCCGCGTATTCGTCATAAGAAGTAAGGGGACATCATGTCACAGGTTACTGAAAATAAAGTGATTAGCGCACCGGTGCCGATGACCCCGTTACAGGAGTTCTGGCACTATTTTAAACGCAACAAAGGCGCGGTCGTCGGGCTGGTTTACGTCGTCATCGTGCTGTTCATCGCGATCTTTGCCAACTGGATTGCACCCTATAACCCGGCGGAACAGTTCCGCGATGCACTGCTCGCCCCGCCAGCCTGGCAGGAAGGCGGCAGCATGGCGCACTTGCTGGGCACCGATGACGTAGGCCGTGATGTGCTGTCGCGCCTGATGTACGGTGCGCGCCTGTCGCTGCTGGTTGGCTGTCTGGTAGTTGTGTTATCGCTGATTATGGGCGTTATTCTCGGCCTGATCGCCGGTTACTTTGGCGGCCTGGTCGATAACATCATTATGCGCGTGGTCGATATCATGCTGGCGCTGCCAAGTCTGCTGCTGGCGCTGGTGCTGGTGGCAATTTTCGGCCCGTCGATTGGTAACGCCGCGCTGGCACTGACCTTCGTTGCCTTGCCGCACTATGTGCGCTTAACCCGCGCCGCCGTGCTGGTGGAAGTTAACCGCGATTACGTCACCGCGTCTCGCGTGGCGGGTGCCGGGGCGATGCGTCAGATGTTTATTAACATCTTCCCGAACTGCCTTGCGCCGCTGATTGTTCAGGCGTCGCTCGGTTTCTCTAACGCCATTCTCGATATGGCTGCTCTTGGTTTCCTCGGCATGGGGGCACAGCCGCCAACACCAGAGTGGGGCACCATGCTCTCCGACGTGTTGCAGTTCGCGCAAAGCGCCTGGTGGGTCGTGACCTTCCCGGGTCTGGCGATCCTGCTGACGGTGCTGGCATTTAACCTGATGGGTGACGGTCTGCGTGACGCGCTCGATCCCAAACTGAAGCAGTAAGAGGTTCGAGATGGCGTTATTAAATGTAGATAAATTATCGGTGCATTTCGGCGACGAAAGCGCACCGTTCCGCGCCGTAGACCGCATCAGCTACAGCGTAAAACAGGGCGAAGTGGTCGGGATTGTGGGTGAGTCTGGCTCCGGTAAGTCGGTCAGTTCACTGGCGATTATGGGGCTGATTGATTATCCGGGCCGCGTAATGGCGGAAAAGCTGGTGTTTAACGGTCAGGATTTGCAGCGTATATCAGAAAAAGAGCGCCGCAACCTGGTGGGTGCCGAAGTGGCGATGATCTTCCAGGACCCGATGACCAGCCTTAACCCGTGCTACACCGTGGGTTTCCAGATCATGGAAGCGATTAAGGTGCATCAGGGCGGTAATAAGAGCACTCGCCGTCAGCGGGCGATTGACCTGCTGAATCAGGTCGGTATTCCCGATCCGGCATCGCGTCTGGATGTTTACCCGCATCAGCTTTCCGGCGGCATGAGCCAGCGCGTGATGATCGCCATGGCGATTGCCTGTCGGCCAAAACTGCTGATTGCCGATGAACCAACCACTGCGCTGGACGTGACCATTCAGGCGCAAATCATCGAACTACTGCTGGAGCTACAGCAGAAAGAGAACATGGCGCTGGTGTTAATTACCCATGACCTGGCGCTGGTGGCGGAAGCGGCACATAAAATCATCGTGATGTATGCAGGCCAGGTGGTGGAAACCGGTGATGCGCACGCCATCTTCCATGCGCCGCGTCACCCGTATACTCAGGCATTGCTGCGTGCGCTGCCAGAATTTGCTCAGGACAAAGAACGTCTGGCGTCGTTGCCAGGTGTCGTTCCCGGCAAGTACGACCGCCCGAACGGCTGCCTGCTTAACCCGCGCTGCCCCTATGCCACTGACAGATGTCGCGCTGAAGAACCGGCGCTGAATATGCTCGCTGACGGGCGTCAGTCCAAATGCCATTACCCACTTGATGATGCCGGGAGGCCGACACTATGAGTACGCAAGAGGCCACCTCGCAACAACCGCTGTTGCAGGCTATCGACCTGAAAAAACATTATCCGGTGAAGAAAGGCATGTTCGCGCCGGAACGTCTGGTGAAGGCGCTGGACGGCGTTTCGTTTAACCTTGAACGTGGCAAAACGCTGGCAGTAGTGGGCGAATCTGGCTGCGGTAAATCGACCCTCGGTCGGTTGCTGACGATGATCGAAACGCCCACCGGTGGTGAGCTGTATTACCAGGGGCAGGATCTGCTCAAGCACGATCCGCAGGCGCAGAAGCTGCGTCGGCAGAAAATCCAGATTGTCTTCCAGAACCCTTACGGTTCGCTGAATCCGCGTAAAAAAGTTGGGCAAATTCTCGAAGAGCCGCTGCTTATTAACACCAGCTTCAGCAAAGAACAGCGTCGGGAAAAAGCCCTGTCGATGATGGCGAAAGTCGGCCTGAAAACCGAGCACTATGACCGCTATCCGCATATGTTCTCCGGCGGACAACGTCAGCGTATCGCTATTGCCCGTGGTCTGATGCTCGACCCGGATGTGGTGATTGCCGATGAGCCGGTTTCTGCGCTGGACGTCTCAGTGCGTGCGCAAGTGCTGAATCTGATGATGGATTTACAGCAGGAACTGGGGCTTTCTTATGTCTTTATCTCCCACGACCTGTCGGTGGTGGAGCACATTGCCGATGAAGTGATGGTGATGTACCTGGGCCGCTGCGTGGAGAAGGGAACGAAAGACCAAATCTTCAATAACCCGCGCCATCCGTACACTCAGGCGCTACTCTCCGCGACGCCGCGCCTGAACCCGGACGATCGCCGCGAACGCATCAAACTCACCGGTGAACTGCCAAGCCCGCTGAATCCACCGCCGGGTTGCGCCTTCAACGCCCGCTGTCGTCGGCGCTTCGGCCCCTGCACCCAGTTGCAGCCGCAGCTAAAAGACTACGGCGGTCAACTGGTAGCTTGTTTTGCTGTTGATCAGGATGAAAATCCGCAGCGTTAACTCACAAAACCGGGGCCATGCGCTCCGGTTTACTCAATCAGCTTCAACAGTGGCGACAAGCATAGCAAAATGCCGTAAAGCAGAATTAGCCAGGCTTTAAATCCGCGAAGTTTTTCCAGTTGTGCGACTTTATAGATCAGGAAAAACGGAATGAGGCACGACACAATGCCATATAACGGGCTTCCCAACTGAAAGAACACCAGCACCGATACACGAAACGAAACCCAAATCGTCAATGTAATGACGATAAAAGCGCAGATCGCCAGAGTCAGCATGCGTGAGTTAATTTTCTTGGTATCAATAATTCGGCTTAACAGATTGAGAATAATGCCTTTAATAGCCTCGTGGAAACCGAGATAAATGCCAAAGAATGCGGTCAGTACGGCAAAGATATTCAGCACCGTAGAGGTGATATGAATGATATGTCCAGGGATCACCTGCGCGGCCAGCGCCAGTGCCGAGATATTTTGTTCAAAGGCAGAAACGGCTTCTTCGTGGCTAATTGAGAAGGTAAACGAAAAGGCAAAAAACAGGATCACCGCGATGAGCGTGATATAACTAATTCGGTGGGTACGCAGCGCGAGCCGGGTTGCCAGTACTTTATCCGCTTCCCGTTTACGATAGGCAATATTCATTGGGTTAAGTACCTGAATAAATACTGCAGAAAAGAAGCAAAATGGAATGGTAAGCAAGACATCGCGGAAAAAGACGGAGGCTTGCGGGAAGGCGGTTATATTGGCGAAATTCCAGTGCGGGATCATCGCAAAACCGAACACGACAATAATCCCTACTTTGACCACCACCATTGGCCCGGAAATCTTAAACAGTAATCGTTCACCACCAGACGCAATCGCCACCAGTACGGCGAAAATAGCGACTTTATAAAGTAGAGATTGTGAAAGATCGGCATCGGTTAAACCGAAGGTTTTCAGGTACGAGGCGCTGTCGAAAACCACGGAGAGAGAGTAGATAAAAATCCCGTGGATAATCATCAAAAAGTAGATAACCCCGAGGAAAATTCCCCAGTTCTTCCCCAGGTAATGACTGATAATATCGGTGTAGTCATTACAGGAATCGCTTTCAGAAAGGGTTTTTAAATAAATGTCCTGCACTACCCAGGTGGCAGGATAAGCAATGATCGCTGCGGTAATAAATACCCAAATTCCCTTCAAGCCAATTTGTACTGGCATCAGCACGGTTCCGGCACCAATCGCCATGCCTATGCATAATAAAACCCAGCCGAAGTCGTAGCGTGTAAACGGCAATTTCTGATTGTGTTTCGATAGTGTGTTGTGCTGCATAAAGTCCTGTCCAGAAAGAAGTCGGCCTCGCAAAAATGAATAAACCCAGTTTCTCTTGCGCAACAGGTGGAGAAGTCGAATACGCAGTATGTAAAAAATGAGGCAACAGATTCACTGGGGAGGTCGCGAGGAGGCGCAATTCTACAAAATTGCGCATTTCACTACCAGTCTGGAGTCAGCCCGGATATGAACTGCAACTATTGCAAATAAAGAAATTAAGCTGGAAGGCATCGCGCAATGAGGAAGATTGCCGGGTGCTGACAGTAAAAAGCAATCGTAAAATCAGCGGCAAGCCGAAAGGGTTCCGGTGAGGCGCAATGTTGCGGGGGCTTTATCCCTGGTGGCATTGGTTGCTGGAGAGAGAAAACCCCCGCACGTTGCAGGTATGTACCTGACAACATAACGGGGGCTAATCTTGAACCTAGACCACTCAAGAATAGCCGCGAAACGTTGTCATTACAACACAGGCGGCTATATGACGCTCGCAGAGCTGGGCATGGCCTTCTGGCATGATTTAGCGGCTCCGGTCATTGCTGGCATTCTTGCCAGTATGATCGTGAACTGGCTGAACAAGCGGAAGTAGCGTGTCATGTGGGCGTCAGGCTGCCGTAATGGCAATTTGCGCCCGGACCAGGCCGCAGGAGTGAAACTCTGCGGCCTTTTTCGTAAGAAAAATGCAACGGTTGCAAGCGGATAATATTCTGCGGAATGCGCAGCACAGAGTGAAGATGAGACGGATTCCGGAACAGAAAAACAGTCGTAGAATCAGCGTCAAGCCGGAAGGATTCCGGTGAGGCGCAATGTTGCGGGGGCTTAATCCCTGGTGGCATTGGTTGCTGGAGAGAGAAAACCCCCGCACGTTGCAGGTATGCACCTGACAACACCACGGGGGCCATTCTTGCATCCAAACAATACAAGAATAGCCGCGAAACGTTGTCATTACAATACAGGCGGCTATATGACGCTCGCAGAACTGGGCATGGCCTTCTGGCATGATTTAGCGGCTCCGGTCATTGCTGATATTCTTGCCAGTATGATCGTGAACTGGCTGAACAAGCGGAAGTAACGTGCCATGCGGGCGTCAGGCTGCCGTAATGGCAATTTGCGCCCGGATCAGGCCGCAGGGGTGAAACTCTGCGGCCTTTTTCGTAAGAAAAATGCAACGGTTGCAAGCGGATAATATTCTGCGGAATGCGCAGCACAGAGTGAAGACGTGACGGATTCCGGAACAGAAAAACAGTCGTAGAATCAGCGGCAAGCCGGAAGGGTTCCGGTGAGGCGCAATGTTGCGGGGGCTTTATCCCTGGTGGCATTGGTTGCTGGAGAGAGAAAACCCCCGCACGTTGCAGGTATGCACCTGACAACATCACGGGGGCCATTCTTGAACCTGAACAACTCAAGAATAGCCGCGAAACGTTGTCATTACAACACAGGCGGCTATATGACGCTCGCAGAACTGGGCATGGCCTTCTGGCATGATTTAGCGGCTCCGGTCATTGCTGGCATTCTTGCCAGTATGATCGTGAACTGGCTGAACAAGCGGAAGTAACGTGTCATGCGGGCGTCAGGCTGCCGTAATGGCAATTTGCGCCCGGACCAGGCCGCAGGGGTGAAACTCTGCGGCCTTTTTCGTGCTTACTGCGGGTAAGGCACCCAGTCGCCGCCGTTCAGGCGAACGTACGGTTTATCCTGGTATTGAATAACTACTGCATTTGAGTTCTCGGAGACCGGTGCTGTTTGTGGCAACCCACTGGTGAGTTTTTTCCAGTCAACATTGTCTTCGGTGAAAATCTTGCCATCAAGAACGCGAACCACCAGATCGGAGATAGCCAGGAAGCTGCTCGGTTGGTCAATGACAATCGGTGCCCCCTGATGTGGTGCCTTCATGCCGAAGAATTTCACCCCAACGGGGACGTCTGTGATAGACGGGCTAGGGATATCACGTAGGCCAGATACCTGCATTCTGTCGCCCTTCAGCGCGCCGCCGTGTTCCGGCACCACGACCACCATCACTTTACGACCCGATTTCTCCAGTTCAGTAAAGAAGGCGTCCAGTTCATCAAAGAATTTCTGCGCCCGCGCTTTGTAATCCGCTGTTTTGCTGACCCCCGGATAATGGTTGCCGTCATGCAGTGGAAGCGTGTTGTAGAACGTGGCACTACGGCTATTTTTATCTTTTTCGGTAACGTCCAGCCAGCGGTTAAGCACGGCGGTATCGTCATAAACCGGCGAACCATCAAAGCCCAGCAAAATAACCGGCAGATTTGTTTGATCCATCAATTCAGTCTGCATGCCGCCATTTTCGCGAACTTCTTTCAAAAAACCGCCGAACTGGCCGTTATGCCCCATCATCAGGTGCTGGGTAAAGCCCAGTTTCGAAAGGTTATCAAACAGATAGCAGTCGTTATTTGCCGGTTGATACAGATTAGTGTGCGAAGTCTGCCCGCAGCTGGCGCGCAGTAAACGGATCGCCGCCGGGCCACTGTAGGAGGTGGCGGAGTTAAAGTTCTTGAACTCAATATCGAAATGCGACCACAGTGGATGCGACATCAACCCGGCGGCTTCTATATCCGACCAGGAAAGCGAACAGATGTTAATCACCAGTAGTTCAAATGGCTGAGCATCAGCGGGCAGCGAAGACGGGAAGGTCGATTTACGTTTCGCCTCCGCGTTATAGAAATTATTCAGCCAGGCGTTAAGGTTCGCCGTTGTTGGCGGTGCAGTTTGTGCGGGCATATCACCCACTACCGGTGCGCCACCCGTCGCCGCAACGGTTGCCGCTGCGTTACCACCCGTCGTTGTTACAGTGGTCGTCGGTTGTCCGGCTGGCCACAAGGAGAAACTTGGTCCCGCCAGGGTAAGTACGTTCAGCCATAGCAGTATGGCAACCACAAAAACGGTAATGCGAATCCATTGTGACAGGAATAACCAGGCCACTAATAAAACAAAAATGGCCCCAATCATCTGCCAGTTAATAAAGCGTGTGACAAGGTCGATTAAATAATCGGTACTGAACCCCGCCACCTGCGAACCCTGGCTCATTATGCTTTCCGGGCCAGGCAACCAGGTGTCATGCCAGAACAAAGCAAAGCCGATCGGCAGGGCAATCCAGTGGCGCAAGCGATGCAGGCTGTAGCGCGGAATGGGCATCAGCAGAAACGCGGCAAACACCAAATTGAGGAGCGGATGGAAGTTAAGATATCCCGCCCACAACAGGCCGAACTTAACCAGAAAATAGAAGTTCCAGCCGGAAAGGCCGCGCCAGTATTGCCAGAGGGAAGAAGGCATGGCGGTATTTTGTGTAAATTGAGTCATTTTTTGGTTGCCCTGGCTTTTTCCGTGCGGCGTAACGTCCCGGCCGGTTTAACATAACGAGGTTTAGCAAAGAACAAACGTAAGGTGTCGCGAATGCGTCGCAAAGAGTGCCGCGCCAGATAGCCCAGCGGGAAAAATATCAGTGCGCAAACGACAATAATTTCAATGATATCGCTGATGGTCATCATGATGAGCGCTCCACAGCATCATCTAACAGTCGCATGGGTTCTGGTATTCGTCGCCAGTGGCGACCATCGTGCTCGGCATTGATGACCGGTTTAGAACTTTGCGTTAAAGGCAGCGGCATGCCCCATTGTTCTGGGGCAAGCAAGCGCATCTGCACCAGCTCGGCACTGATTTGATCATCTTCAAACCAGACCATACGGTTTGAGAAAATGTCGCCAGTAGGCAATGGGAAAATATGATTCAACGCGGTATCCAGATCGTTAATCCGACAGAATGAGAGAAACAGCACCAGCCGATTACCGCCAATGGTCATGATATCGCCGGTACGGTTAGGGCGACACAGCGTCAGGGCTTGTTCAACGCGGATACCCGGTACCGGACGTAGGGCAACCAGAACGCCTTTACCGTGGGCAGGCAAGAGAGGGTTATTCATCATGTTGTTGACGGCATTACAGAACACATCCCACTTCTGGAAACCACGCAGTTTGAGCGGCTGGGTCATTGACAGCAAGGTAGTGATATCTTCCGGCACATAGCGACTAAACTTCTGCCCTTGCACGCTTTCGATCATCGTCAGACAACGGGAGAGTGGCGCATTCCACGGAATAACCATATTTGCACCGCAGGCCAATAACAAACGTTCATCGGTGGCGCGCAGGCTAGCGGTATTTTCCCGCACGAGGATTTTCATCGCACTACCGCGCTGGCGACGCAGGGTATGAATGCTGCGGGCCAGTGGCTCGATTTGCGCATTTTGCTGTAAAGAAAAGACCACCGTCGCCGCCTGAGCGGTACGGGCTTCATTGAACAGGACTTCGTTATTGTTGAACAGTTGCCAGTGTTCCGATAGCGGCGGCGCACCTTCCAGTACAGCAACATTACTCAGAATGCGTTTTTCGTCGCTGCGTGGTTGGATCTCCGCCTCTTCGCTTTGAACTAATGTCCAGATACCATTTTGTTGCTGAACGCTAAGCTGCTGACGGGCGCTGACCCCTTTTTCGTTGCACCAGAAGGCAATATCCAGCAAATGTTGGTCACCCTGAAAACGCAAACTGGCAAGACCAAAAAGTGAACGGTATTCCTCAAGCAACAATGAAAATTGTTTATCGTTATTATTTCCGGGATTAATTACCAAAAGCGAACAATGGTTTAACCTGCTCCATTTATTCATTTTATCCAACCATGAGCGAAGCCGCTCGGCAGGAATGTTTTGCCATGCGTTATTTGCGCAAACAAGAATAAAAAGGTAATTATGGGGATCAATAGAACACTGCAAATCACGGGTCAAATAGTATAGACCTTTTTCATGATTTAGCATTGAAAATAATTTTATTTTTTCCGGCCCTTGAGAATCATCTAATTGAAAGATTTTCGCCGGATCGCTGTCCATGCTAATGACCGCGACGTGTGCGGTTGCAGCCTGGGAGGCAATTGTTTGATTCGCCAGACTGATAGCATCTTCATGGCGATCGACGTTAAACCACCAGACGCCGCCTGCTGGCATATGTCGCAGCTCATCCCATAATGATGAGATACCGATAGAGAATACAGGGTCCACAATGTCCCTCATGTCACCATTTTGTCTGATTATCAGTTTACTAGCGAAAGCTAAGAAATAAACCTACCATTGAAATTAAAACTTATCAGATTTAGCATGTGAATCAATTTAGAAGGTCACAAGACGTGTGATTTTAGTCTTTTCGTTTTTAACTTTTTCTGTTGCGTAACGGAAAGTCAAAAAGTGAGCAAATTCCCGTCTCGCCGTAAACAATAAACCGGCGAAATGCTCACGGTTAGAATTGTCTCATGAACGGTACGGTTATTTCATAGGGATCAAGCAAAATGAATAACAATGAACCAGATACTCTGCCTGATCCCGCGATAGGCTATATCTTCCAGAATGATATTGTGGCGTTAAAGCAGGCATTTTCACTGCCTGATATTGATTATGCCGATATTTCCCAACGCGAACAGTTGGCCGCGGCATTAAAACGCTGGCCGTTGCTGGCAGAGTTTGCGCAACAAAAGTAGGGGATTGGTGAATGGCCGTACTGGGATTGCAGGGGGTGCGGGGAGGCGTGGGGACAACAACCATCACCGCCGCATTAGCCTGGTCATTACAAATGTTGGGAGAAAATGTTCTGGTGGTCGATGCCTGCCCGGACAACTTGTTGCGCCTGTCATTTAATGTTGATTTTACCCACCGTCAGGGCTGGGCCAGAGCGATGCTGGATGGCCAGGACTGGCGTGACGCTGGGTTGCGCTACACCTCGCAGCTCGATTTGCTGCCTTTTGGTCAGTTATCCATTGAAGAACAAGAAAATCCACAGCACTGGCAAACCCGGCTGAGCGATATTTGCTCCGGCTTACAGCAACTAAAAGCCAGCGGGCGTTACCAGTGGATTCTAATCGACTTACCGCGTGATGCCTCGCAGATAACCCACCAGCTGCTGAGTTTGTGCGATCACTCGCTGGCTATCGTCAATGTGGATGCCAACTGCCATATCCGCCTGCATCAGCAAGCGCTGCCGGATGGCGCACATATTTTGATTAATGACTTCCGTATTGGCAGTCAGGTTCAGGACGATATTTACCAGCTTTGGTTGCAAAGCCAGCGCCGATTACTGCCGATGCTCATTCATCGTGATGAAGCGATGGCTGAATGCCTGGCGGCTAAGCAACCAGTAGGTGAATATCGCAGTGATGCGCTGGCGGCTGAAGAGATACTGACGCTGGCGAACTGGTGCCTGTTGAACTACTCCGGGCTGAAAACGCCAGTCGGGAGTGCATCATGAGTATCCTGACCCGGTGGTTGCTTATCCCGCCGGTCAACGCGCGGCTTATCGGGCGTTATCGCGATTATCGTCGTCACGGTGCGTCGGCTTTCAGCGCGACGCTCGGCTGTTTCTGGATGATCCTGGCCTGGATTTTTATTCCGCTGGAGCACCCGCGCTGGCAGCGTATTCGCGCAGAACATAAAAACCTGTATCCGCATATCAACGCCTCGCGTCCGCGTCCGCTGGACCCGGTCCGTTATCTCATTCAAACATGCTGGTTACTGATCGGTACATCGCGCAAAGAAACGCCGAAACCGCGCAGGCGGGCATTTTCAGGTCTGCAGAATATTCGTGGACGTTACCATCAATGGATGAACGAGCTGCCTGAGCGCGTTAGCCATAAAACACAGCATCTTGATGAGAAAAAAGAGCTCGGTCATTTGAGTGCCGGGGCGCTTCTCGGCGCTAATGTTGATTGTGCTGTCGCTGACCGTTTCTTGCCGTTATATCTGGTGGCGTTACACCTCTACGCTGAACTGGGACGATCCGGTCAGCCTGGTGTGCGGGCTTATTCTGCTCTTCGCTGAAACGTACGCGTGGATTGTGCTGGTGCTCGGCTACTTCCAGGTAGTATGGCCGCTGAATCGTCAGCCGGTGCCATTGCCGAAAGATATGTCGCTGTGGCCGTCGGTGGATATCTTTGTCCCGACTTACAACGAAGATCTCAACGTGGTGAAAAATACTATTTACGCCTCGCTGGGTATCGACTGGCCGAAAGACAAGCTGAACATCTGGATCCTCGATGACGGCGGTAGGGAAGAGTTTCGCCAGTTTGCGCAAAACGTGGGGGTGAAATATATCGCCCGTACCACTCATGAACATGCGAAAGCGGGCAACATCAACAATGCGCTGAAATATGCCAAAGGCGAGTTCGTGTCGATTTTCGACTGCGACCACGTACCAACGCGATCGTTCCTGCAAATGACCATGGGCTGGTTCCTGAAAGAGAAACAGCTGGCGATGATGCAGACGCCGCACCACTTCTTCTCGCCGGACCCGTTTGAACGCAACCTGGGGCGTTTTCGTAAAACGCCGAACGAAGGCACGCTGTTCTATGGTCTGGTGCAGGATGGCAACGATATGTGGGACGCCACTTTCTTCTGCGGTTCCTGTGCAGTAATTCGTCGCAAACCATTGGATGAAATTGGCGGTATTGCTGTCGAAACGGTAACCGAAGATGCGCACACGTCTCTGCGCCTGCACCGTCGTGGCTACACCTCTGCATATATGCGTATTCCGCAGGCGGCGGGGCTGGCGACCGAAAGTCTGTCGGCGCATATCGGTCAGCGTATTCGCTGGGCACGCGGGATGGTGCAAATCTTCCGTCTCGATAACCCGCTTACCGGTAAAGGGCTGAAATTCGCCCAGCGGCTGTGCTACGTCAACGCCATGTTCCACTTCTTGTCGGGCATTCCACGACTGATCTTCCTGACTGCGCCGCTGGCGTTCCTGCTGCTTCATGCCTACATCATCTATGCGCCAGCGTTGATGATCGCCCTGTTCGTGCTGCCGCATATGATCCATGCCAGCCTGACCAACTCCAAGATCCAGGGCAAATATCGCCACTCTTTCTGGAGTGAAATCTACGAAACGGTGCTGGCGTGGTATATCGCACCACCGACGCTGGTGGCGCTGATTAACCCGCACAAAGGCAAATTTAACGTCACCGCCAAAGGTGGACTGGTGGAAGAAGAGTACGTCGACTGGGTGATCTCGCGGCCCTACATCTTCCTTGTCCTGCTCAACCTGGTGGGCGTTGCGGTAGGCATCTGGCGCTACTTCTATGGCCCGCCAACCGAGATGCTCACCGTGGTCGTCAGTATGGTGTGGGTATTCTACAACCTGATTGTTCTTGGCGGCGCAGTTGCGGTATCGGTAGAAAGCAAACAGGTACGCCGATCGCACCGCGTGGAGATGACGATGCCCGCGGCAATTGCCCGCGAAGATGGTCACCTCTTCTCGTGTACCGTTCAGGATTTCTCCGACGGTGGTTTGGGGATCAAGATCAACGGTCAGGCGCAGATTCTGGAAGGGCAGAAAGTGAATCTGTTGCTTAAACGCGGTCAGCAGGAATACGTCTTCCCGACCCAGGTGGCGCGCGTGATGGGTAATGAAGTTGGGCTGAAATTAATGCCGCTCACCACCCAGCAACATATCGATTTTGTGCAGTGTACGTTTGCCCGTGCGGATACATGGGCGCTCTGGCAGGACAGCTACCCGGAAGATAAGCCGCTGGAAAGTCTGCTGGATATTCTGAAGCTCGGCTTCCGTGGCTACCGCCATCTGGCGGAGTTTGCGCCTTCTTCGGTGAAGGGCATATTCCGTGTGCTGACTTCTCTGGTTTCCTGGGTTGTATCGTTTATTCCGCGCCGCCCGGAGCGGAGCGAAACGGCACAACCATCGGATCAGGCTTTGGCTCAACAATGATGATAACGCGATGAAAAGAAAACTATTCTGGATTTGTGCAGTGGCTATGGGGATGAGTGCGTTCCCCTCTTTCATGACGCAGGCGACGCCAGCAACGCAACCACTGATCAATGCTGAGCCAGCTGTAGCCGCCCAGACGGAACAAAATCCGCAGGTGGGGCAAGTGATGCCGGGCGTGCAGGGCGCTGATGCGCCAGTCGTGGCGCAGAACGGTCCTTCGCGTGATGTGAAGCTGACCTTTGCGCAAATTGCGCCGCCGCCGGGCAGCATGGTGCTACGTGGCATTAACCCGAACGGCAGCATTGAGTTTGGTATGCGCAGCGATGAAGTGGT
>Ga0129315_1000290_pt1 | contig 49399 bp, 66 predicted proteins | sample Cm827metagenome_FD_94432 | JGI IMG/M metagenome (GOLD analysis project Ga0129315, IMG submission 94432) | Eastern black-and-white colobus group fecal microbial communities from Wisconsin, USA - Cm827 metagenome | ecosystem: Host-associated > Mammals > Digestive system > Large intestine > Fecal... | reverse complement strand
TTTGTATTTTTTGTTTGTCAAGTGTTTTTTACAAAAAATTTAAAATCTTTATTTTGTATTTACTTGATCTTTACGAAAGTTATTTGCTGTCTTGACGACAACTATTATAGTTTATCATCTGTACTTCATCTTGTCAACTGTTTTTTTATTTATTTTTTATTTTTTCAAATAAGAAACAGCTGCTTTTTGTGACAGCTGTTTTATATTACTATTTTTATTTTGTTATGTCAAGTGGTTTTTCACAAATATTTTTCTTTATTTATTTACACCGCTTTTACATTGTAATTAAGCTCTTTAAATCTAGCCATATCTTCTTCTATACTTGCACCTTTAGTTGTAAGAAGCACTCCAGATATTGTTGCATTGGCACCACTTTTAAAAGCTGATTTTCCAAATTCTTCCATTAATGCTCTTCCACCTGCAAGTCTTATAAGAGCTTGTGGCAGTATAAATCTAAAAGTAGCACATGTTCTATTTACTTCTTCCATAGGAAGAGGTTCATTATTTTCAAGTGGTGTATTCTTAATAGGATTTAATAGGTTAATTGGAACTGAATGTACATCTAATTGTCTTAGTTCCAGTGCCATGTCTATTCTATCTTCAAAACTTTCTCCTAATCCTATAAGTCCACCTGAACATATTTCCATTCCTGCTTCTTTTGCAGCTTTTATTGTTTCTATTTTTTGATCGTAGGTATGTGTTGTACATATTTCTGGGAAGTAGTTTCTTGATGTCTCTAAATTATTATGTACTCTAGTTAAACCGGCTTCTTTTAATTTTTCAAATCCTTCTTCAGATATTAGACCTCCTGATAAGCATACATGAATGTCAGGCGCCTTATCATAGATTTTTCGAGTAATATTGCAAACTCTATCTATATCATCTTCTGTAAGTCCCTTACCACTTGCTACCATAGAGTATCTTGGTATTCCTCTTCTATATTTGTCAAGTGCATCTTCTACTATTATATCTTCATCTAATAGTGGGTATTCTTTTACATGTGTATTGTAGTGTGCTGATTGTGCACAAAACTTGCAATTTTCAGAGCACTTTCCGCTCTTTGCGTTTATTATTGTACACACATCAAAGTCATTGCCGCAGAAGTATTGTCTTAATTCATCTGCTGCCTCTGTTAAAGTTTTATAATCTGAGTTATAAACTTCGATTGCTTCTTCTCTTGTTATTTTATATCCTTTTTTTATTTTTTCTTTTAATTCTAAAATATCCATTTCCCAACTCCCAAAAATTATTATATATTTTTAAGGATGTATTGTCAATGTCTGTAATATTTTAGTTAACGCATAATTCAAATACGCCAAATTTTATTTTTTCGCCTAGTTTTCTAAATTTGTTTTCATACTCTGTAATTATGTTTTGAGGATATTCTTCTTGTTTCATGTCAAAATCAGATATTAGTGTGGAAAATCCTGATAATCTAAAGTAATCTAGACTGTCTTCAAATAAGTCAAGATCATCTGTCTTGAAGAATATTTGTGAACCTGGTTTTAATATAAATTTATATTTATCAAGAAGTCTTGGATAAGTTAACCTTCTTTTTTGATGCTTAACTTTTGGCCAAGGGTTACAAAAATTAATATAAATTCTATCTAATTCATTTTCTTCAAAGTATTCTAATATATTTTCTGCATTTATTGGCATAGCTCTTACATTTGTAAGTTCACATTCTATTATTTTTCTAGTTGCATATATTAGTGCATTTGTTTCTAAATCTACCATTATATAATTAATATTTTGATTTCTCAAAGCTGATTCTATTGTAAATTTACCTTTGCCTGCTCCAATCTCTAAGTATATTGGATTGTCATTTCCAAACACTTCTTTCCATTTACCTTTATAGTCTTTGCCATTAAAGTAAACATATGGATTTTCTTGCATTTCAGGTATTGCAAAATGTTTTTTTCTAAGTCTCATAATGCTCTCTCCTTTTAAACGTTAGTTATTATAACATACAACTTGAGACTGTCAACATATTTTATATATTTCTTTTTTAAAGAAAAACTCAATTACCTAGCTAATCTATTTCTTCCTGTCTTATAATTTATTTCTACACCAGGTTCAAAGTTTTTTATAAATACTCTAAAGTTAATTTTCTTTCCATTGTCTTCAATGCTAAAAGCTTCCATTATTACGCCTCTTGCTATTAACTCATCATCTTTAAAAACTGGTGTAACTCTATATCTAACTTTTTTACCACTGTCTTTTATATATTCGCTAACCATTTTCTCAAAAGGATGCATGCCTAGGTTATTAAATGATCTTGTACCAGTCATAAGATTTAACCAATTGTCATCCTCACCAGTTAGAGAATGTGCAATTAAATGGCATCTATTATAAACTGCCCTACCATCTACAAAGTCATACATTTTTTGATGCCACCCTGATGGATAGACTTTTGATATATCTCCTCTTTGTTTTCTAGGAAGTGAATCTGGTCCTATAAGTGCATTTGCTGGACCAACTCTATTTAGATTATCAAGAGGTGAGAAATATTGGTAGTCCGCTCTAAATTTTTTATCTTCTTCTGTAAAATGTGGTGGATCTTTATCTATTATTATAAATTCATTTTCTTCTGGAAGTTCATATTTATCTTGAAATAACTCAACTACACTTTCAAGGCCTATTGCCTCTAGAAAATTTTCAAGTTTTGGATTTCCATTTGTTAAAAATATTCCAAGTATTAGTACTATTAGAAGAGAAATTATTTTTAAACTTCTATTTTTCAATTTTATCTTCCTTAAATATGCATAGCCATACTGCTTTTTCTTGGCTTTTCACTCTATGAATTTCATGGGGTTTAATTTCTAGCACATCTCCTTTTTCTAATTTTATTATTTTCCCACTTTCATATTCTATTTCTGCTTTTCCTTCTAATAGTATTACAATCTCAAGTTCATTTTGATCATAATAATCTGTAACTTGATTTAAAGACATTGTCCTTATAATTTTAAGACTTTCATCTTCATAGATTAATTCTTCTATTTCTTCATCTTCTGAAAATTTAATATTTTTAAATACATTGTATAATTTTTTATTCATAGACTTTATTATAACAGAACTTCCCTTCTATTTCTTTTTATGAAATAATGTATTAGAGGTGGCTTATGTTTAGAAAAATAAGAAGAATTAAAAATGAAATTTCAGTGGATGATGCTAAAAATCTTTTAAAGAAAACAAGTAGAGGTGTTCTTTCATTTAATGGAGATGATGAATATCCTTATTCCATTCCAATAAATTATTATTATCATGAAGATGACAACAAAATATATTTTCACAGTGCAAAGAAGGGATACAAAGTTGACTGTATAAATAGAAATAATAAATCATGCTTTGTTACCTTTGGAGACTATGAATTATCTGAAGATGGATGGTCACACTATGTATCAAGTGCCATTGTCTTTGGAAAAATTGAAATTATTGAAGATAAAGATGAAGTTTTGAGAAAGATAAAGGAATTTGCGCTTAAATATTATCCTTCTATGAAAGAAGTGAATGAAGCAATAGAAGAAAGTATAAATGGAGTTTTATTTTACAGCTTAAATATTGAGCATATCTCTGGAAAAAGAGTTAGAGAAAGATAGAAAAAGTGTTGGACGAAACCAACACTTTTCTTTATATATTAATTTTATATTCTTCTTTTAACTTTTCCTTTTTTCCTGCCCTAATGTGAGCAAATATTGATCCAATTAGATTTTGAATTACGGAAAATATTGCACCTGGAAGTGCTGCCAGTGGATTAAGTGCAAAATTTGTATTTGCAAGAACCACTGCAAGTCCCGAGTTTTGTGTTCCAACTTCTATTGCTAAAGTTGATTTCTTATCGTAATCTAAGTGAAATAATTTTCCAATGCCAAGTCCGAGCATTAGTCCACACAAATTGTGAATTATAACTACTGCAAAGACAATCAGTCCTGATGTCATTATTTTTTCAGCATTAAGTCCTACAATTGCTGCAATTATAAGTGCAATAGCTGCTGAAGAAATAAGTGGAAATACAAAATCAATTTTCTTAATTTTACTTCTTAAAATTGAATTTACAAATATTCCAAGTCCTACTGGTAAAACTATAACTTCAATAATTGATTTAAACATTGCAAAAAATGATACTTCGACAATTGATCCTGCCATAAAATACACCAATAGTGGTGTAATTACAGGAGCTAAAATTGTTGAGGCTATAGTGAGTAGCACTGAATATGCAACATCTCCCTCTGAGATATGTGCTAACACATTTGATGCTGTACCTCCTGGACATGCACCAACTAGAATAACCCCAAGACTTATATCCTTTGGAAGTTTAAATACAAAGGATAATATCATTGCAAGAATTGGCATTATAGTATATTGGCATAAGGCTCCTAAAAATATTATCTTTGGTGATTTTAATAAATTTTTAAAATGTCCTACTTCTATACTTGTTCCCATTCCAAACATTGCCGCCGCAAGAAATAGTGAAGTGTAATTAGTCATAAATTTAAAATTATCTGGAAATCTTAGCGCAAATGCTGACAATACTAAGATAATAACAATTAGATACTTCTCAATATAATGTGAAATTTTTCTAATCATATTAGACCTCGTAGAAGAAGTTGTCTATTAGTCTTGTATTTCCAAATCTAACAGCTAATGCTACAAGTACATCTCTATCTATTACATCTACATCTTTTATTTCTTTTGTATCCACTACTTGGACATACTCAATGTTAGCTAAAGGTTCAGTATTAATCTCATCTGTTATGATTTTTATCAAATCTTTTGCCAGCATCCCATTTTCAATAGCCCTTTTGCCTTTTTCAAGAGCTTTATTTAGAATTGTTGCTGCTTTTCTTTCATCTTCTGAAAGGTATACATTTCTTGATGAAATTGCAAGTCCATCTTCTTCTCTTTTAATAAGCATGGCACAATGTTTATTCCAAAGTTTAAGTCTTCTACAGCTTTTTTAACTATTAAATATTGTTGCGCATCTTTTCTGCCAAAATATGCATTTGTTGGTCTAAAGATGTGAAATAATTTTGTCAAAACAGTTAAAACACCTCTAAAGTGAATTGGTCTTGTCTTGCCACAAAGATTATCCTTTAAATCTTCAATAGTTACATAAGTTTTGTGATTTTTGTAAAATTCTTTTGCATCTGGCGTAAATACTGCATCTACACCGGCATCTTCACAAAGCTTAAAATCTCTCTCTTCGTCTCTTGGATATGATTCGTAATCTTCATTTGGTCCAAATTGAGTTGGATTTACAAATATTGATACTACTACAATATCGTTGTTCTTTCTCGCTTCGTCGATTAATGACTTGTGTCCAGCGTGCAAAAATCCCATAGTTGGAACTAAGCCCACGGACTTTTGGTAATTTCCCTTGGTAAATTCCAATGCGTCTTCGACATTTCTTAATACTTTCATTTTTCTCTCCTTAAAATTTATTTTTGGAGAAATATTTAATTATAAATATTTAAGTACGGTTTATAAAAATAATACCGTCTCCGGAAATGATTATACCACTTTTGAGAAATAAAAAAAGACGACAGTTAAACTGCCGCCATAATATTAATATATTTTTGCACCTGCTGGTATTCTATTAGATACCATTAGTAGATTTAGTTTTTCTTCTCCTTCTTCTTCATGAACTGCTGATAGAAGCATTCCACAAGAATCTATTCCCATCATCTTTCTAGGAGGAAGGTTTGTAATTGCAATTAAAGTTTTTCCAATTAATTCTTCTGGAGAGTAATAAGCTTTAATTCCACTAAGGATTATTCTATCTTCACCTGATCCATCATCTAATGTAAACTTAAGAAGTTTTTTAGATTTAGGCACTTCTTCGCAATCTTTAACTTTAACTGCTCTAAAGTCTGATTTTGAGAATGTATCAAAGTCTACATATTCTTCAAATAGTGGTTCTACTTTAACTTTCGAAAAATCTATTTTTTCATTTTCTACACTTGCATCATTAAGTGCCTTATTCTTTTCAATTTCAGCAACTTCTTTGCCAAGTGGTTTCATTGTTGGGAATAAAAGTACATCTCTAATACTAGGCTGATCAGTTAAAAGTACAATCATTCTATCAACACCGATTCCAAGTCCACCTGTTGGAGGTAGGCCAACTTCAATTGCATTTATAAAGTCAGAATCCATTGGATGAGCTTCGTCATCTCCTGCTTCTTTTTCTGCAACTTGTGCTTCAAATCTTTCCCTTTGGTCAATTGGGTCATTAAGTTCTGAGAAGGCATTTGCAAATTCCCAAGTATTAATAAATGCTTCAAATCTTTGAGTAAGTCTTGGATCTTCTGGATTTCTCTTAGCAAGTGGTGAAACTTCAACTGGGTGGCCAATTACAAAAGTTGGTTGAATTAAGTTTTCTTCGCCAAATTCTTCAAACATTTCAGATAAAATCTTGCCCCATGTTGCATTTTCTTCTATTTCAAGTCCCTTTTCTCTCGCAACTTCTCTTGCTTTTTCATCTGTGTCAATTCCATTAAAGTCTACTCCTGCGTATTCTTTAACCGCATCAATCATAGTGATTCTCTTCCAAGGAGCCTTTAAGTTAATCTTTGTTCCTTGATATTCAATTTCTGGAGATCCTAGAACTTCTGTAGCTACATATTCAAATAAGTTTTCAGTTATTCTCATCATTTCTTCGTAGTCTACATATGCTTGATATAATTCTATATTAGTAAATTCTGGATTGTGTTTAGTGTCCATTCCTTCGTTTCTAAACATTTTACCCATTTCATAAACTTTTTCAAATCCACCAACTATTAGTCTCTTTAAGAATAATTCATTTGCGATTCTAAGTTGCATGTCAATGTCAAGAGTATTGTGATGTGTGTAGAATGGTCTTGCATTTGCACCACCAGCTACTGTTCCTAGAATAGGAGTTTCAACTTCTAAAAATCCTCTTTCATCTAAGAACTGTCTTATTTTCTTTATAATTTGTGTTCTCTTTAAGAAAACATCCTTTACTTCTGGATTTACAATTAAGTCTACATATCTTTGTCTATATCTTAAATCAGGATCTTTAAGTCCATGGAATTTTTCTGGTAGAATTTGAAGAGATTTTGAAAGTAGTACTAAATCAGTAGCTCTTACAGTTATTTCTCCTGCTTCTGTCTTAAAAACTACTCCCTTAACTCCAATAATATCGCCAATATCTAATCCCTTTACATCCTCGTATTTTTCTTCAAGCACGTCTTTTCTTGCAAATACTTGGATATTTCCTTTAGAATCACGAACATCTAAAAAACAAATTTTACCATGACGTCTCTTGCTCATTACACGTCCAGCTATTGAAACTTCTCTTTCGTCTGCTTCATTAAATTCTTCTTTTATGTCTGATGAATAAGCATTCACATCATAAGTTTCATGAACAAAGGGATCTTTTCCTTCTTCTCTTAACTCTTCAAGCTTTTGTCTTCTTAATAAGAGCATCTCATTAAGATTAGCTTCATTTGAATTCTTCAAAAAAACTCCTCCTATTATAAAGTTATTTTAATAATTTCATATTTAATAATTCCGTCTGGAACTTCAACGTCTACTACATCTCCAACATGAGCTCCAATTAACTTTGATCCAACTGGTGATTCATTTGAAATTTTGCCTTCAAGTGGATCTGCTTCTGCTGAACCTACAATTGTGTATTCATCTTCGTCTCCAGATTCAATATCTTTTACAGTTACACTTGAACCAACATTTACAACTTCAGTATTTAAATCACTTTCATCTATTATTTTAGCATTTCTAACCATCATTTCAAGCTTAGCAATTCTCTCTTCAACTTGTGCTTGTTCATTTTTGGCTTCGTCATACTCAGAGTTTTCTGATAAGTCACCATATCCAAGTGCAACTTTAATTCTTTCAGAAACTTCCTTTCTTCTAACAGTTTTTAAATACTCAATTTCATTTTCAATTTTTTCTAAACCTTCTGGTGTAAAAAATATATATTTTTCCAAAATACTCTCTCCCTTATATATAAAAAATAAGGCGTTTGACGCCCTTTTTAATAAACTATTCAATCTAAGCTATTATAATAGTTAAATGTGTAAATGTCAAGAATAAAGAGTGTTTTCTATAAAATGTAAAGAGGACTTCCTAATATAGAAGCCCTAATTTATATATATATTTACTTTTTAGATAGAATTTTCTATAAATTTGATAGAAACTAATGAATTAATCTAATTCATTTATATATTTTTCAATCCTATTTATTATCTCTTCTTTTTCAGTTAACCTATTTAAATCATTCTTGAGTTCTTTTGAATCTCTCATTCCCTTAAAATAATGGGAATAAACTTTTCTCATCTCAAGAATTCCAGTTTTTTCTCCACGATATTTTATTTTTCTATTTAACTCATCTAAGCATAAATTTAATTTTTCTTTGTCGCTTGGTTTATTGTACTCTCCAGTGGACAAAAGCTCTTCGATTTGTCTAAAAATATATGGATTGCCAACAGCACCTCTACCTATTGCCACTCCATCTACTCCTGAATACTTAATTTTTTCTATGGCATCTTCTGGAGTTTCTATATCTCCATTTCCTATTACTGGAATTTTTACTGTATTTTTAACTTCTTTAATAAAATCCCAATCAGCTTTTCCAGTGTAGTATTCTTCGCGAGTTCTGCCGTGAACTGTTACAAAGGATGCTCCAGCAGCTTCTATATTTCTAATAGCTTTCATTGAAGAAATGTTTTTTATTCCCTTTCTAACTTTACATGACACAGGTTTATTAGATGCATTTACAACTGATTTAACTATGTCATATACAAGAGATGGATCTTGTAATAAAAATGATCCAGAGTTATTTTTTACAATTTTAGGAGCTGGACAACCCATATTTATATCAATATATGAAAAATCAAAGTCATTTAAAATCACCGCAGCTTCACCCATTATTTTTGGATCACTTCCAAATATTTGAACGGATACTTTTTTCTCTTTTGGTGAAATTTTTAATAAATCTATTGTCTTTTTATTTTCATATACAAGGGCCATTGCAGATACCATTTCTGTAACTGTAAGGTCTGCCCCCTTTTCTGTAGCTATTTCTCTAAAGCTAATGTCAGTAAAGCCTGCCATCGGTGCTAATATTTTAAGCATTTAATCACGCTATATCTAAGTCACTATTCATCTCATAAATTAATTTTAATCCTTCAAGTGTAAGATATCTATTTATCATTACATTGTATTTAGAATCACTTGTAAGCATTGTAGAAAATCCTCCAGTTGAAATAATTTTCGTTTCGTCCTTGTCCCAATTTAATTCATCTAATAACTTTTCTATGATTCCATCAATCATTGCTGTAAATCCGAAGTAAAGCCCTGATTGCATAGCTCCTATTGTGTTAGCTTGAATAACTTTATCAGGTACAATAATTTCAATTTTCGGAAGTTTTGATGTCATCATAAATAAAGCTTCTGCAGAAATTCCAATTCCTGGCATAATAAGTCCACCAAGATAATTTTTATCCTTGTCTACTATACAAAATGTCATTGCTGTACCAATATCTATAATAATTGATTGTGCTCCATATTGCTCAACAGCCGCAACAGCATTTACAATTCTGTCAGCACCAACTTCCTTTGGATTGTCATATTCAATATTAATTCCAAGTTCCAAGTCTGAGTTTACTACTAGTGGCTTTTTGTTGAAATATTTTATAATCATTGATGGCAATGTGTGCATAAGATTTGGTACTACTGATGATATTATTACATTGTCGATGTCTTGCGGATTTATATTTGCGTGAGTTAAAGTATTTATAAAGATTAAACCATATTCATCTGATGTTCTAGTTTTAACTGTTGAAGTTCTAAAATCATTAATAAGTTCATCACCCTTATAAACCCCCCAAGCTATTGAAGTATTTCCTACATCTATTACTAATAACATTTTACACCCCTAATTTAAAATTTAATTTATTATATATATCATAAATTTATTTTACAAAGAATTCCAGTGTTTTCGTAATATTAATACAAATATTTTTGTTAACCCTATTGACTTTTTGGTAAACTGTATGTATTATACTTTTGGAGGTTAAAAAATGAATTTAAAAACTAAAGATATGACAAAGGTAGCACTCCTTGTTGCACTTATTGCAGTTGGAGCATTTATTTCTATTCCAATTGGACCTGTTCCTTTCTCATTACAAAACTTTTTTGTATTTATGACTGGTTTACTTTTATCTCCAGGACTCGCAGCACTTACAGTATTTATTTATGTGCTTCTTGGACTTATTGGTGTACCTATTTTAGCTGGATTTACTGGCGGACCACAGTCTATATTTAAACCATCCTTTGGATTTTTAATCGCATTTATTATTGGCGCTTATTTAATTTCTAAAATGGCCTATAACGAAAAAGATTTTAAAAAGATTATGGTAGCACTTATCCTAGCAGAAATTTTATTTTACTTAATTGGAATCCCTTATATGTATGTAATACTTAATAATGTATTGGGAAATCCAATGAATATTTCTAAAGTTCTTGCACTTGGTATGACTCCTTTTATCATACCTGATTTAATCAAGGCTGTTATTGCAGCTATAATAGCACCAAAAATTAAAAGTGCAATTGACAAAATCTAGACATAAATTAATAGAATAATTAATGACTAAGCTCTTCCTAATGGGGAGAGTTTTTTCATATATATTTATAGTTATACAGACTAAATTCTGTTATAATAACTAAATAGGAGGTTATTAAATGAAAGATTCTAAATACAATAAACCTCGAGGAATAATAAAACTTTCAAGTATTTTAAAGATTCTTATGCTTCTAATACTTTCTGCAATTATTATTTTAGGAACAGCAGGAGTTTCTGTAGTACTTGGAGTTTTTAAAAAAGCTCCAGAAATTGATCCAACACAGTATAGATCTCAACTTTCTGAAACTTCTAGAATTTATTCAAGTGATGGAAGCTTAATTGAGACTTTAGTATCTGATCAATTTAGTGAATTTGTTCCAGTTGAGGAAATGCCCAAAAATCTTATTGACGCTATTGTTGCAATAGAAGACGAAAGATTTTATGAGCATAATGGTGTTGATTATAAAAGAGTTGTTGGTGCATTAGTTCACGATATTAAAACTAGATCCTTTGATCAAGGTGCATCTACAATTACTATGCAACTTGCTAAAAATTTATACACTTCATTTTCTAAAAGTGTTGAGAGAAAAATTACAGATATCTACTATGCATATCAAATAGAAGAAACCTTATCTAAGCCTCAAATCTTAGAAGCTTATCTAAATTCTGCAGGTTTTTCTAAGGGTACTGTAGGTGTACAAGCAGCAGCAAAGACATTTTTTTACAAAGATGTTTCTGATTTAACTCTTGCAGAATGTGCTCTTATTGCTGGTGTAACTAATTTACCTGAAAAATACACTCCATATAACACTCAGCTTATTGAACCTGAGGATGATTTAGGTAATATTGAAGTAGTTCTACTTCCAAAAAATGAGAATGCAGAACCAAATTCTGATGCTGTAATTGAAATAGCGAAAAATTTAAACGAACTTGGTAAAATTGATAGCTTTGATTTAATTCAAGTAAAAAATGATTTGCTCGTACCAGTAAAGGCAGTCTTTAATGAAACCTCAAAGCAAAGGCAAAAAAAAGTGTTAAAGAAAATGTTAGATCAAGGCATGATAACTGAATCAGAATATCAACAAGCGCTTAACGAAGAAATTGTAATAAATATTGGTTCAAGAAAAGAAAGTGGTATTTCTTCTTTCTATACAGATGTGGTTCAAAAGAATACTTTAAAGATTCTTAAGAATTCAGGATATTCAGAAGAAGAAGCACTAAATAAATTATTTAATGGTGGACTTAAAATATATACACCAATGGATATTAAAATGCAAAAGACACTTGAAGATGTCGTTGCAAATCCAAAATATTACTATGGTGAATTTAGAGACAAAAATGGAATTATCCAACCTCAAGTGGCTTCAGTAATTATTGATCAAAAAACTCATGAAGTTAAAGCCCTTGTAGGAGGAAGAAATGTCAGCGGCGGAAGGCTTTTAAATAGAGCTATAATCCCTAGACAACCTGGATCTGCAATAAAACCAATTTCAGTTTATTTAACTGCATTTAACAATGGCGCAACTGCTGGCGATGTCTATCTTGATTCTAAAATGCCTGAAAAATTATTTGGCCACTCACCTAGAAACGCTGGAAATTATTATCAAGGATGGACTACAATTAGAAATTTACTTCGTCAATCTTCAAATGTTGGAGCTTACCAAGTTGCCAGAGATATATCTGCTGATCAAAATGCTAGAGTTAATAAAAACTCAACTTATAGTAAATCTTATAATGATGAAGAATCTATAAATAAAATGATTAGCACATTAAAATCCATTGGCGTAAGTACAATAGTTGAAAAAGAAGACAATCCTACATGGAATGATATGGATTATGCTCCACTTACTCTTGGCGGAATGAGTTATGGAATTAGTCCATTTGAAATGGCAGGTGCTTTCACTGCAATATCTAATGGTGGTAAATATGCCGATCCTTATGTTGTAACAAAAATTGTTTCAAATACAGGAGAAACAATTTACGAAGCAAAACCTGTGGAAAAGGAAATTACTTCAGTTCAAAATGCATATATATTAACTGATATGTTAAGAGATGTAGTAAGACGTGGTACTGGTAGAAATGCTGCCTTCTCAGGTCAAGATATTGCCGGCAAGACAGGAACTACAAATGATAAGAAAGATGTTTGGTTTGTAGGGTATACTCCTTATTACACTTGTTCTGTATGGATAGGTAATGATAAGAATCAAAGATTGTCCTTTGGTTCGACACAATCTGCTTACTTGTGGAAACAAATAATGAGATCAGTTCACGAAGATTTAGACAAAAAAGAATTTGAAAAACCAGAAGGTTTATATACTAAATATGTAAATGGTAGACGTGAGTTATTTGTAGATGGTACAACTCCAAATTATACAAATAAACTTGGATGGAGAAGATCTTCTGAAAGTTCATCTAAGAAAAAGACAGAAAAGAAAAATGACAATAATAACAATAAGAAGAAATCAAATAATAATAATGATTCAAAATCTTCAAAGTCATCTAAGTCTTCAAAGTCATCTAAATCTTCGAAGAGTAAATCTAATAACAATAATAATGAAGAGTAAAAAAAGGAGCGCTGAGGCTCCTTTTTATTTTACATATTTTTATATAAATAACATTTGTCTTCATGAGAATTAATTATACCAATTGCTTGTAGGTAAGAATATATTGTTGTGCTTCCAACAAATTTCATACCCCTCTTCTTTAAATCTTTTGAAATCATATGAGATAGAGAGGATGTAGTCTTGTCATTTTCATAGATTATTTTATTATCTGTGAAGTTCCAAATATAGTTAGAGAAAGATGTATATTCTTTTTGAATCTTTTTAAATACTTTGCTATTATTAATCGACGACTCAATTTTAAGCCTATGTCTTATAATCCCAGCGTCATTCATTAAGTCATTTACTTTTTCATCGTCATATAAAATTACCTTATCTATATCAAAATTATCAAAGGCTTTTCTAAAGTTCTCTCTCTTATTTAAAATAATTTCCCAAGATAATCCAGCTTGAAAAGATTCTAAGATTAGCATTTCAAATAAATATTTGTCATCACGTGATGGTTTTGCCCATTCATTATCGTGATAATCTACATATATTTTATTGTTTAAATTTACCCAACTGCATCTATTCATTTAATCACAACCATATTATAGATTAATAAAATTATAGGAAGAGATACTATACAAAGCATTGTTGACATCATTACAATCTTAGTTGCAAATGGTGGATCTACATCATAGCTTGTGGAAAATATCCCAGTAATTGTTGCAACTGGCATTGCAAATAATATTATGCATATTTTCTCTACAAATAAATTTATTTCTACAGGATTTATTTTAACTAATAATATTAAGAATATTGGAAATAATATTAATCTGTAAAATGTCATTACATAGACGTGCTTTTCTATAAATATATCCTTAATTTTTATTTCTCCAAGCATAAGTCCTATTATAATCATTGAGAGAATTCCCGTTATGTCTCCAACTTCTCTTAATACTTTATAAGGTATTTCTGGAATCTTAAAACCACAAAATAAAATTACTAGCCCAATTATTGTTGCAATATTTGTATTATTTAGAAAATCCCTTACTTTTAATTTTCCCTGTTTTTCTGAATTTCTCTTAATAAGTGCAAGTCCCAATGTATATGTAAAATAATTGCTTACCATATTTACTATAGAAGCTACATAAAGTCCATCTGCTCCAAACATTGCATTGATTAGTGGAAATCCTAAAAATCCTAAGTTTGTAAGTATTCCACCAACCATCATTTGAGATCTATTGGGCTCTTTTATTTTATAAAATTTAAGAAATATAAATATTGCCACAAAGGAAAGTAAAAATATTATATTTGAAACTATAAAAGCATCTCTTGCTTGGATTATTTTTTCTTCAGTAAATTCTACTGCCATTGATGTTATAACTAGACATGGTGTTGTAACATCTGTTAATAAATATGATAAATCTTTTTGCAAACCATGTGATACTTTGTCAGTTTTTCTTACAATATAGGCAATTAATATTATTATTAAAAAAATTATTAGGTTTTTTAAAAGAACAATTGTCTCCATTTAGCCTCCTATTATTAAAAAGCCCCTTAAAAAAGAGGCTTTTATTAATTAATCTTCAGTATTATCTTTTTTCATTATATCCTTAGCTTCTTCTGATAAATCTTTTATAGTTATTGAATCGTCAATATCTAAGGAATCTTCTTCTAATTTTTCACCATTAAATATTTTTTCAAAATCTTTAGAATAAATTGTCTCTTTTTCTAGAAGTGCATCTGATAGAGCAATGAGCTTGTCTAAATTCTCACTTAAAAGCCTCTTACATTCTGAATATGCATGACTTATTATTCTTGTAACTTCTGCATCTATTTCTGCTGCAGTCTTTTCAGAATAATCTTTTGAACGTCCTAGGTCTCTACCAATGAATACTTCATTTTCTGATGAATCATAGTTTATTGTTCCTAACTTTTCACTCATACCATAGTGAGTTACCATTGCTCTAGCAATTTTTGTAGCTCTTTCTATGTCATTGGAAGCTCCAGTTGAAATATCATCTAGCACAAGAGATTCTGCAACTCTTCCACCAAGTAGTGAAATAATTGATGATTCCATCTTTCTCTTTGTCATAAATGAAGAATCTTCTTCTGGGAGATATGCTGTAAATCCTCCCGCCATTCCCCTTGGAATAATTGTAATCATGTGCACTGGATCTTCTTCTGGAAGAAGTCTAGATACTATTGCATGCCCTGATTCGTGAACAGCTGTAAGCTTTCTTTCCTTTTCTGAAACAACACGTGACTTCTTTGCAGGTCCTGCTTGAACCTTTATTGATGCTTCATCTACATCTTCCATAGATATAGCTTCGTCATTTCTTCTAGCTGCAAGAAGTGCTGATTCATTCATTAAGTTTTCAAGATCTGCTGGCGTAAATCCTGGAGTTCTCTTTGCAATTACAGAAAGATCCACATCATCTGCTAATTTCTTTCCTCTAGCATGTATTTCAAGAATTGCTTTTCTAGCTCTTACATCAGGCTTTCCAACATAGACAGTTCTGTCAAATCTACCTGGTCTTAGTATTGCTGGGTCAAGTATATCTGCTCTATTTGTTGCAGCCATTACTATAACACCTTCATTAGTTCCAAAACCATCCATTTCAACAAGAAGTTGATTTAGAGTTTGTTCTCTTTCATCATGTCCGCCGCCAAGTCCAGCACCTCTTTTTCTACCAACTGCATCAATTTCGTCTATAAAAATAATACAAGGTGCATTTTTCTTAGCATTTTCAAATAAATCTCTTACTCTAGATGCTCCCACGCCGACAAACATTTCAACAAAGTCAGATCCACTCATTATAAAGAATGGAACACCTGCTTCTCCAGCTACAGCTTTTGAAAGATAGGTCTTACCAGTTCCAGGAGGACCAACAAGTAGCACTCCCTTTGGGATTCTTGCTCCCATATTTATAAACTTCTTAGGATTTTTAAGAAAATCAACAATCTCTGTTAACTCTTCTTTTTCTTCCTCAAGTCCTGCAACATCTTTAAACTTTACAAGATTTTTAGAATCTTCTTTATTTATAAGTTTTGCCTTGCTCTTTCCAAAGGAACTCATTTTAGAGCCTCCGCCAGATTGTTGCATAATTCTATACCAGAAGAAAATCAAAAATCCCATCATGATTATTGTAGGTATCCATTCAACAATTACGGAAGTTTGTTTTGTAGGTGTTGATACTACATTAATTGAACCAGCATCATTTTTTGATTTTAAATAGTCATTATAAAATGTATCTGCTGCTTCTTGCGGAATTACAGTTTTAAAAGTTTTCCCATCTTTTAATTTAACATCTGCTATGGAGTCCACTCCATTTTGGAGTTTAACTGTTACTATATTTCCACTATCTAGTTCTTGGACAAATTCTGTGAAAGTTTTTTCTTCAACTGTATTAATAGGTGGGCTAAAAAATCTAATTGTGGCAATTAGTAAAACAACTAAGACAATATAAAATCCAGCCCCTCCAATTTTTTTATTCAATAATATCCTCTCCTCACTTATTTATATTGAGACTCGTCTAATATTCCTATATATGGAAGTCCTCTATATTTTTCGTTATAGTCCATTCCATATCCAATTACAAATTCATCTTCAATTATAAATCCATTGTATTTAACTGGTAAATCAACTTTTCTTCTCTCAGGTTTAGAAAGAAGAGTTACTATGTCAATAGACGCTGCTCCTCTTGATTCTAAAATTTTTGTAAGATATGAAAGAGTTACTCCAGTATCTATTATATCTTCCACAATTATAATATGTTTGCCGTCAATTGAAGTAGATATATCTTTTAAGATTCTAACTTCTCCTCGAGAATTTGTGCCATCATAACTTGATACATCCATGAAATCATACTCAAGGTCTAGGTCAATTTTTCTCATTAAATCAGCCATAAAAGGAACAGCTCCTTTTAATATACCCAATAACAATACTTTTTTACCTTTATAATCTCTTGTAATAATTTCTCCCAATTCTTTTACTTTTTCTTGAATTTCTTCTTCTGAAAATAAAACTCTTTTTATTTCAGTCATTGGTTACCTCCAAACTAATAAAATTCTTTGTATCTCTGTCGACCTTTACATCTTCTGATATATCCATTCCCATTATATAAATGATTTTTTCCTCATCACATATGATTCCAATCTCATCTCTTATTCTTCTGTCTACTTTTCTATCAATAAAATAATCCTTTAATTTCTTTTTGTTGTTCATTCCCAAGGGTTTAAATCTATCTCCATTTTCCCTTGTTCTCACATAAATAGTACCTTTTATTTTATCATAATCTATGGTTTTAATAAAGTTAGTGTTCTTTTTAACAGGTTTATTTTTTGTAATATATATTATTCCAAAATCAGTTTCGTTAAGTCCTAAATTAAGTTCTGATTTTTCTTTTTTTTCTACTTCTAATTTTTCAATTATTATAAATTCGTAGCTTCTTCTTGCAACAATATTTTTCCCCAAATCAATTCTAGTTCCAGATTCTTTTTCGATTAATTTATAAATTTTTAAAATATTATTTCTACTTGTTATTTCTAAATCCTTAAAATTACTGTCTAAATATTTTTTTATTAACTCCATTGCAATATATTTATGAAGATTACTCAATTTTTTAATATTTATGCTATCATTTGAAACTACATCTTTATATTTTTTATTAACTTCACTTTCAATAAATTCACTTGCATCATTTGCATTTTCAGATAATCTAAGTAAGGAGTCCACTACATTTAAATTTATTTTCTCAAGCTCTGGTATTATTCTAAGTCTAATTTTATTTCTAGTGTATAAATCTTTAAAATTTGTTTCATCATCATAGTATTTTAAATTATTTTCGTGAAGATATTTTTCAATATCAACTCTCTTTATTCCAAGAATTGGTCTATAAACGCCTTCATTTACAATAGGAATTCCTTTAAGTCCATTTAAACCTGTTCCTCTAATTATATTATGTAAAACTGTCTCTATATTGTCATTGGCATTGTGAGCAGTCATAATCTTTCTACCTTTAGAGTTTTCTCTAAAGAAAGAATATCTTAAAATCCTACCCGCTTCTTCTGATGATAACTTATTCTCCTTGGCAAATTCCTCCATATTTTCGTGTTTTACAATACATTTAACATTATAGCTATTACAAATATCTCTGACGAAATTTTCATCTCTTTTGGCCGTTTCTCTTATTCCATGATTTAAATGACATACTATTATGTCTAAATCTAAAACTTCTCTTAAATCCATAAAGTTATAAAAGAGATACATTGAATCTGCTCCACCTGATACAGCAAGTGTTATCTCGTCACTTTTTTCAATAATATTTAATTTTTTTAAATTTTCTATAAATAATTTATCCATATCATAAAATAAAAATAGTGGTAAAACTATCATAAGATAGTCAACCACCTTTAATCAATTTCTTGAGTTTCTTTTTCCTGTCTTTGTGTTGTATCTTGCTCTAGCTTCATCAAGTTTAGTGTTACTTTCTTTCATAAATTTGCTAAGTAAGTCTTCAAATCTTGAATCAACATTTTCTTCTTTCTTAGGTGTCTCCTTCTTAGGTTGTGCATCCTTTATTGAAAGAGCAATCTTTCCCTTTTCATCAATACTTAAGACTTTAACCTTAACCTTGTCATCAACAGAAATGTGATCATCAATATTTTTTACAAATGTGTCAGCAATTTCTGAAATATGTACTAGACCACTTTTACCTTCGCCTAAATCAACAAAGGCTCCAAACTTAGCTACTTTTGTAACTACTCCATCTAAAATATCGCCTGGCGATAAATCCATAATTTAATTTCCTCCTAAATTATATTATTTTAAATTATTGTCTTTTTCATTGTGCTTTGAGGGCATGTTTTTATCTACATAGACTATCTCTCTAGGTTTTACCATTCCAAGTTCTTCTCTTGCAACTTTTTCAATAAAGTCTGATGAAGAAGAATTTTCTATTTCTTGGTTTAAATTATCTATGTCAACCTTTAAGTTTGAGATTGTCTCTTTATTCCTAGAAATAATTTCAAGCTTTTGATTCCTAAGTGAAATTTGCTTTCCTATTACAACTGAGCCATAAATCACTGTCATTAAAATTATAATTGCTAATGCTATTGGAAATTTTCTTTTTCTAGTATTCATAAAATCCCCTCATCTAACAATACTTCATATCCTCTCATACAAAGTAAGTGCATCTTTCTTACTGTTTACATCTGATACATCTGTAACTCTTACATTTATTTCTCTCTCTCCGAGTTTTAGAGAAATTATATCGCATACATTAACCTCATCAGAAGGTTTTGCAACTTTATTATTTAACTTTACAAGACCTTTTTCACAAGCCTCTTTAGCTACAGTTCTTCTTTTTATAAGTCTTGAGTTTTTTAAGTATTTATCTAATCTCATAATCCACTCCAATAAGAATATATCATTTATTGGCTAAAATTTCAATACTAAAGAAACTTGAGTATAAAAAAAGAAGGCTTCTGCCTTCTTCTTTTCTTACTTATTAACAGCTTCTTTAAGAGCTTTACCTGATCTAAAAACTGGTGCTTTAGATGCAGGAATTTTAATAACTTCTTCTGGATTTCTTGGATTTCTTCCTTCTCTTGCTTTTCTTTGTCTAACTTCAAATGTTCCAAAGCCAACTAATTGTACTTTTTCACCATCTGCAAGAGCTTCTTGAACAGAAGATAAAAATCCGTTAAGAGCTGATTCAGCGTCTTTTTTAGTAAGACCTGATTTTTCTGCAATACTTGCTACTAATTCTGATTTGTTCATATTATATCCTCCTTGAAGAATTTTTTCTAATGTTTTCTTAGGATGCCTTTTGTAAACTCATACTCAAGGCCTTTAACTAAGACTGTTACAATTATAACCCAAGTTGACCATATTTTCTACATTTATTTTAAAAAAATCGCTATTTTATCCAATTTTTTGTAAATTTCATCTAAAATTTCCTTAAAACTAATGTAACCTTCTTTGTCCTTTATGAGTAAAATTATAAATGAATTTAAAATTATTTCAAGAAGTTCATCTTCACTATCTAAACAAATATCTTTAGAGTTCTCTATAATACTATCCTTCAAAAATTTTAATTTTTCTTCATCTAAGTACTTATCTTCAGTTAATACATCAAGTTCTCTTAAAATTTTATTAAAGTCTATATCATTAGACTTTGAAACATATATACAGGATTGATGATTATATTCATTATATCTTGCCAGTTTATATATTTCTGTTTCAATAACAACTTGTGACTTTAATCCAGCATCCTTTATAATAAAGGCCTTATGATTTTCCTTATAAACTTCTTGAAGTTCTAAGGACAAATCTGATGCAATTCTCTCGTTATATACCTGAGTAATTAAAATATCTTTACTTGTGTCAAAGTCAAATCTCTTTTTATCTGAATCTAAAAATAATAGTCCATCAACTGCATCTCTTCCCACTGCTGCAAGCACTGGTTCAATAAAAGAAATTCCATTTACAATATTTATATCTATATTTTTACTTATCAGTAGCTTTACAGTCTTTTCTGCAACAAGTGGAGTTCCTGGTACAAAATAATTTATATCTTTGTCCTCAGATTCATTTATTAATATTTCTACAATATTTTCATAAACATCATCAAAGCTATTTAACTCATCATATAAATAATCAAAGGATTTATATTTAATATTATTCTCTTCTAAGTAATTCACACATTCATGTCTATTAGTTCTTAAAAAATTCTTGTTTCCATTATTCATAATCTCAACAGCTTCAAGAGTTAAGTCTTTATAATTTGTCGAACCAAGTCCTACTACATTTATCATTTAATCACCAAATCAATTATAACAAATAAAAGCATGATTAATTAATTTTCAAATATCTTTTTTGTTAAATTTGTTTAATGAAAGTTTTAAAACTACAAATATCAATATTGCAAATAAAGATAACTGAATTAAAACTATTTCAAAATTTATTATACAATCTCCTTTAAAATTAAAATAACCAGGAACATATTTATCAATTGTAGTGGATCTTGATAAAAGTGAGGTTATTATATAAAATGCCATTGAAAAAAGTGTTCCTATAATAGCACCATAATCTATTGAAAAGAGCATTGCAATCATTGTTAACAGATAGATTTCAAGAAATCCAAATATAATTTGAATTAACATTTCTAAATTTTCTTGTCTAAAAATCTGTGTTTCGGCGTAATACTCTGTACCTTTTACAAATATCATATAAACAATTACATTAATTATAATATTAGTTAAAATAAAATAAAGAGTTGAATAAATCATTGCTATAAATTTTGCTGATAAAAGTTTTTTTCTATTAGCAACAGGTGCTACTTCAAGTAGTATTTGACCTTTGGCTATTTCATCTCCTAATATTTTTGAGCCTGCATACATCAATATAATCATAGGTATGCCTAAGATAAAATATAATTGCCATATTGAAAATACATATCTAAATATATCAAAATCTCCACTAAAGTTTACAAAACTAAATTTATACTTTATTCCAGCTCCATAAAGAATAGACAGTAAATTTATAATAATTAGAATTAGAAATATTTTGTTTTTATTTAATTTAAATAGTTCTGCTTTGACTAGATTTCTCATTTTCCACCTCTTTAAATACTTTTCCCATTGAATCAACTTCTAATTCTATATCTGAAAGTGAAATATTATTATTTCTAATAAAGTCAATTGCCAAATCTAAATTTTTCTTATCATTTACATAAATTTTATTTTTAATTATTTTTAGACCATTTATATTATTTTTTATAAAATCTAGATTATTTAAAGTGTTGAAAATATAAACTTTATCTTTACTAAGATTGTGATTTATAATTTTCTTATCTTTCAAAATCAAAAACCTGCTACATAACTCATCTATCTCATTCATTTGGTGAGATGATATTAAAAGTGCTATTCCTTCTTTTTCCACTATTTCTTTAATAAAATTTTTAACTCCAACAATTCCATTGGGATCAAGTCCTACAAAGGGTTCGTCAAGTATCAAAAGCTTAACATCTGATAACAGCGACAATGTTAGACTAAGTCTTTGCTTCATTCCAAAGGAATAATCGCTTATTTTTTTATCTACATTATTTAAACCCACAAGTTCAAGGAGATACTTAGCTCTTTCAAATGTCTTTTTGCGATCTTTTACATTTCTATATAGCATTTGAATTTTTATATTTTCTTCTGCATTTAAATGCTCGTAGATTCTTGTATCAATTAAAAAACCAATTTTATTCATAAGTTCTCTATTGTTATGAAAAGATGATTCATTATAAAATTTTATTTCACCGCTATCCTTAAATATAAATCCCAATATTAACTTCATAAGTGTAGTTTTCCCAGCTCCATTGGCTCCTACTAAACCAACAATTTCTTTAGGTTTTAGACTGAAATTAATATTATCTAAAATAAGTTTATCTTTATATGACTTTCTTAAATCTTTGACTTCCAATATTTTTTCCATATAATTCTCCAAAATTCTTATAAAAGTATCCCTTACTATTAATTAATTCTTCTAAAGTTCCCTTCTCTATAATTCTTCCATTATTCATACATATAATTTCATCTGCTTTCTCTAAATTTTCTTTATTTATCTTATGAGCTATCATTATTATTGTTTTATTATTAAGTTCAAAAATCCTATCTTCTATAATTTCTGAACTTATAGGGTCAAGAGACGAGTTAATCTCATCTAAAAGTATTACATCTGTATCAGCAAGTATTGCCCTAGCAAGTGCAAGCTTTTTTCTCTCTCCTCCCGAAAACATTTCCGAAATATTTAATTCTTTGTTAGCTAATCTATTATTTAAATTTTCTAACATAGAAAATTCTAGAGCTTTATTTATCTCTTCTTCGCTATATTTTTTGTAAAGTGTTATATTGTTAATTAGAGTATCATTAAATACAAAAGTGTCTTGAGAAACATATGATATAATTTTTGAAATATTCTTATGAATGGAATAGTCGTTGCCATTTAAAAATAACTGCCCAGATGTCTTTTCTAGAATATTTGCCAATAATTTTAATAGTGTTGATTTTCCGCTTCCACTTTCTCCTATAATGAGATACTTTTTATTTTTTTCAATTTTAAAATTTATATTTTTTAAAGCAAATTGCGTATCTTCAATTTCCATGCATAAATTTTTTGCTTCAATTGACTGGAAATTATTATCTTCTATTAATGATTCATTTTGATTTTGATTTTTAAGTATTTTTTCTAACTTTTCTTTTATTTTTATTGATCCTTTGATTTCTAATATTGCATTTGTCGATTCCCCAATGGGACCCATAATTATATTTACTATTTGAGTTATAGCTATTAACTCTCCCACAGATATTTTCCCTCGTATTACAAAATATCCTCCAAGTGCAAAGGAAATAGTTATTATAATATAGTTTCCCAAGGAAATAATTTGAGAGTAAAATCCTAAATTCCTATTAAAAAGGTAGAGAGACCTTTCTAACTCTTCTAATATTCTATTAAACTGAAATAAAATTTTTTCTTCTATTCCATAGCTATGAATTAGATCCATGGTCTCAAAAATATCTTTAATCTTAATTAAAAATTCATCTTTATTTGATGAATACAGTGAACTTATATAATCAATATTTTTTCCTAAAATTATAGGTAGTAGCAAAACTAAAAGTGATGTGAAAATCATTACAACAGTCATTATTCCATTTATTTTTATTAGATAAATTATTCCAAAGACTATAATAAGTGAATTCTTAAAGAGATTTAATATATTATCAAAATACTGATTATCTAAAATATTTAAGTCAGTCTCAAATAAATTTATTTTTTGAGAAGTTAAAGTATTTTTATATGTTTTATGATTCATATTAAAAAGACTATTCATTAAATCTCCTTTAATTTTTAAATGAATTTTTTTCTTTAGCTTAGAATTGTAAATTACTAAAAAATATGAAAGTATAAAATTAATAATTAAAATGGAGACTAGGTATGAAACATACCTTGTAACATTTGAATAATTAAATGAAATCATATTATCTATTATATTTTGAATACTACCAACTATTAAAATGCTTAATATACTTGTTATTATTGATAATATCAAAATACTTATTAATAAATATTTTTGAGAATAAATATATTTCTTCATACCAGGCTCCTTATGTAAATTCAGAGCCATATAGGCTCCAAATTTTTTTAAATTAATTTTAATATTATTTATAAAATAACATTAAAATTCTTTTAAAATTAGTAAAATATTTTTTAAACTGATGCTTTTTTACCAGAATATCCTACTGATGCACATACTACCATTCCTACTGATGCACATCCTGCATTGTTTTTCTTTAGTGATTTAAATAACATTTCTACACCTCCTTATTTTTTTCATGTACTTTTTTTATTATGCTGACCACTTTTCTCCTGAATATCCTACTGATCCACATACTACCATTCCTACTGATGCACATCCTGCATTGTTTTTCTTTAGTGATTTAAATAACATTTCTACACCTCCTTATAACTTATTAGAATTTTTTAGCAATATTCTTAAACTATTTATTTATATGAACACTTAATATGTCATAAACTTTTTTATTTGAGCTTAGCCCAGTTAAAATATTCCAATTTACATAAAAATAAATTATTTCTTTATCTTTTAACATTAATCTTATTGGCTTAGCTGATTTTGCAAAAACAGGTCTTCTCTGTGTTGCAAAATTTAAAGATGAAAGTATATCATCATTCTCAAGAGCAATATCTACAATGTCCTTAAATTTTACATTTCTAAATCCACAAAATTCTATTGAATCCTCTAAGATTTTAAACTCACCACTATATTTAAATAATTTGTTAGCATTAATTCTATCTATTAAAGTTTTCTTTTTATTTATTAAATCTTCTTTAGTTGAAGCTACATATTTATCCATAAAACACCTCTAAAATTGTCTAAACATATTCTCAAAAAATCCATAGTACATTGGACAGAAAGGATCTTTTTCTTCAATAGAATCAGTGTTTAAATAAGCTCTAGCTCTACAGCCTCCACCACATAAATATTTATATTCACAATTTTTGCAGTCATTTATTTCATCTACAGTGATTCTATAGGAATTTTTTGTATTTCTTATAAGCAAATCTAAAGCATCTCCTTCTAAAAGATTTCCCATTTTAAATTCATCTTCCATCAACATATGACAAGGATACAAAGATCCATCTGTGCCAACTGAAATTAATTCTTCGCCAGTTTTACAATTACATTTGCCCTCTAAGGAATTATTTAAAGGAACATCTGTAACATTCATCTCATGGTCATGATAATAATTTATAATTTTTTCAAGATCACTTTTATCTAATACAAAGTCCTTATTATTATCATTGGGTTTAACAGTAAAAAGGCTAAATGATATTTCTGAATTTAACTCTTTTGATAATTTTGTATACTCAGCAATAAAATCAGAATTTTTATGATTTATTGTTGGAAGAATTGATATATTTATGCCAAAGGATTTTGCTTTATCAATAAATTCCATTATTCTATCGAAGATTTTTTCTCCTCTTAAAATAGGTTCGCATTTTGAATTGTAAGTATCCAATGAGACAGCTAAAACATCTATATATTTTAAAATATTTTCTAATAATTTATCATTATTAATTGTTCCATTAGTTATTACTACGAGATTTTCTGGATTTAATTCTTCCCTTATATTTTTTAAAACTAAATCGAGATCATTTCTTATCATTGGTTCGCCACCAGATATAATAATATTTTTTAAATTTAATGACTTTAAATTTGAGATTACTTTTTTTATATCATCTAAAGCAAGTTCATTCTTGTCATTTCTTTCACCGGCAGAGTAACAACCATTGCATTTTAAATTACATCTATCTGTTACGTGAATATATGCATTAGAAACATCATGATTTTTTGTAAAATTATTTTTATCACTAATAAATTCATTTTCTACTAAAAAGTCGAATAATTCAGTATCTATAATCTTATCATCTAAAATTTTTAAGTACTCTTTATAAGTATTATCGTCGATGCCTACCACTGCTGAATTAGATGTGTTAATCAATAAATTAGCACTATTAATCTTACATGTCTTAACCTTGGGATTTTTATACATAGTTTTCTCCAATCTTTTCAATCATCTTTGTAAAAATAACTATAAAGGCAAAAACTAAGAATAAATTTATCACTCCTGATGCTAAAAATGATTGAGAGCTTACTTCTGAAATTTGAAGTGATGTATTATTTGCTAATTCCTTAGAGTTTTGAGTAATAATATTAAAATCTATATTTATAAACTTTATAAAGAAGATATTAATCCCTGTATATAAAACAGATATCACCCCTGCAAATAATATTTTTATACTATCTTTTTTAATTTTTGCTAAATTTATAATAGATGTTCCCATGATAGAAACTAAAAGCATTGGCAATAATGCTCCTACTAACAAAAATGTTATAATATTAAAATTGTTTATATTATTTTTTATAAAAACAAAGTTTAATATCAAAGTTATACTTGAAACTAAAAGAATTAAAATACTTTTTTTCATAAACTCCTCCTAAATCATTAAAACTACTAAATTATACATTGCATGTACTAGAACTGGTATAGATAAACTTTTTGTTTTCACATATAATCCTGACAAAATTATAGCAAGAGGAAACCTTATAATAAGATTAGATATAAAGGGTTCATTATTATGAAGTATAAATGTAAAAACAAAGCTAGAAATAATTATTGATAAGATTAGGTTTAACTTTTTAGACAACAAATTTATTAGAAGATGTCTATAGACATATTCTTCACCAATTGCTACAAAAATATAATTAATTATCCAAAAAATTATCATATCCACATCTATCTTATGTTTAAAAACCAAAAAATAAATTACAAGGAATAAAGTGAAAACTGTAACAGTTAACTTTAAATATTTTTTTATATTTAACTTATCCTTTATCTTAAAAAATTTAAGATATAATTTTGGTAAAATTATAAATGAAATAATCGTTGGTATTGTCATAGTTAAAAAGCCACTATTAGTATTTAATGCAATTGAAAAAAATAGTAAAAATAATAGTGATACAACATTTAGAGCAACTAAACCTAAAGCTATAATAAATGGATTCTTATCTTTTAATTCTAGTAAATCCAATTTCGTATTATTTTTAATTACTTCCATAACCAGCTCCTTTCTTTTGACTAAATTATAATACCAATAAAAGTTTATTTATTTTATTTGTATTAAATGGTATAAAACTTTGTATTAAAAAAACTCCCTTTATGGGAGCTTTCTATAAATTAATTTATAAGTATCATAAATCTACTTCACGGGTATTATAACTAAAGATTTAAAAAACCCATTTTCATATTTAAAATGACAAAAACCTTTTAATTTTTTAACCCTCATTTTTATACTACTAATTCCAACACCATATCGATTTGATTTAGATGATTTAATGTAATCTTCATCAAAATCTAAACCTACTTCTTGAGATGGATTTTCTATGCTACAATTTATTTTATCATTTCTATAAATAATCTTTATAATTATTGGGCTTAAAATTTTATCTAATCTTAAAACTGCCTCTATTGCGTTATCAATTAAATTTCCTAATATGGCAGAAAAATCTATTGAAATCTCATTTAATTCTATATCCTTAGGAAGTTGAAGAACAACATCATGTTTAATATTTAAGCTGTCCATTTTCCTAAGTTTAGATGCTAGTAAATAATCTATCTCTGTAATTCCACTAAGAGATGATTGGCTAACTAAATTTTCACCCATTATTTTCTCTAATCTTTCTATTGCATTATCATAATCTTTATTTTCAATACTACTATAAACTTGATAAAGCATATTTTTTAAATCGTGCTTTAGTCTTCTAAAATCTGCTTCATTTTCAAGTTCTTTCTTTAAAATTTCATTTTTTTCAACTAGGAAAATATTTTTATAATATGAAATATTTTTTTCTCTGATCTTTTTATGGAAGAAAACATAACACAAATCAAAAAGAATAACTACAATAATAAGAACAAATCCAATTTTATAAGAATATTCATCTAATAACATTAGAATAACAAGATTACAAACTGGTACAATTGTCAAAAAAAAGTACTCAATATCTTTTAAATCATATTTATAGGAATTACTATCTCTAATAACTTTTAAATAAAAGTAAATCAATATGAGTACAATTGAATAAAGAATTAAATAATAAATTAAAATATCAAAATTTACTAAATCTTCATATAATTTTGATTTCAAAAAACTAAGGCCAATATACTCATATAGTGTGAAGTTACATATGAAACTCATCACATAGAAAAATTTTTTATAAATAGATCCATCAAAAAATATAATGGAAACTAACAAAATTCCAACAATAAAGAAAAGTAATTTAAAAAAAGTTGTCCTAATCATAAACTTATCTATTAATATAATTAAGAAATAGCAAAAAACCAAAAATTTATTACTATATTTGTTTGTAAAAAACATCTTGAAAAATAGATAAGTTATTCCAATTTGTAAGACTATAACAGCAAATAAAAGTAAAATAAAATTTATCAACATCATAACTAAAGTCCAATCTGTTTAGAAACAAAATCTGAATAAAAATCTAGTACACATTTTCTTCTATTTTTACTAATAGGATAGACTTTATCGTCGAGCATAATAACATCATGATTATTTAAAGATTTAACTTTATTTAAATTTATAATAATACCTCTGTTGATTTTTATAAAATATAATGGATTTATTTCATTTTCTATATCTTTTATTTTCCCATAATATATATCACCTAATGGATTAGAATCAGTTATAACGCGTAATTTCCTGCCAGATTCCGAAAGTATGGAAATAATATTTGACGTAAAAACTTGAATAATATCTTTTCCTTTTTTGAAGAAAATATATTTGTAAGATTTATTTATATAATCAATAGAATCATAAAATGTTTTTGAAATTTCTTTTTCATCAATTGGTTTTAGAAGATATCTAAAAGGTCTAACTTCAAAGGACTCTAATGTATATGTATCATAACTAGTAATATAAATAATTAAGATTTCTTCTGAAAATTCTCTTAATTTTCTGGCAACTTCGATACCATTAATTTTTTTCATTTCAATATCTATAAATAAAATAGATGGCAAATTATTAAAGTCAACAAGATCTAAAAATTCCTCGCCACTTTGATAAACATCTATATCTAAGTTTAAGCCATCTACCTTATCAGAAAGGGAATAACAAATATTCTCTAACTTATTGGCAAAATTTAAGTCATCATCACAAATAGCTATATTCATAGTTCCTCCCCGAATATCATTAATAATATTACCAGGTTGATGTAAATTTTTTGTAAATATAATTCTAAGGAAAAATAAATATAAAAATATCCACAAATAAAATCTCAATATTAAAAATTATGCTACTTATTTTAGTCTAAATAGAATTTAAATTCCAATAAAAATAATTTATTAAATACAACTTTTTAAAATTAATATTAAAAAAAAGAGGCTCCATAAAATCGAATCTCTTTAAAAAATTATATAAAAAAAGGAAACCCCATTGGATTTCCTTATACTAATTCTATAATTGATACTTCAGCACCGTCTCCACGTCTTGGACCAACTTTTAATACTCTAGTGTATCCACCATTTCTGTCAGAATACTTTTCAGCAAGTTCTGAGAATAGTTTTGTAACAACATCTTCTGAGTATACATAAGCTAATGCTTGTCTTCTTGCGTGAAGATCGCCTCTCTTACCAAGTGTAATCATACGATCTGCAATCTTTTGAATTTCCTTTGCTCTAGTATGAGTAGTTTTAATTCTACCATTTTCTAAAAGGTCAGTCACAAGGTTTCTAAGCATTGCACGTCTATGACTTGAATTACGGCCTAGTTTTCTATTTTTTGCCATAATGCCCTCCTATTATTCTTCTTCAGCTTTAAGGCTTAGTCCTAATTCATCAAGCTTTTCAGTTACTTCTTGAAGTGATTTTCTTCCAAGATTTCTAACTTTCATCATTTCGCTTTCTGTTTTATTTGTAAGTTCCTCAACGCTATTTATTCCAGCTCTCTTTAAACAGTTAAATGATCTAACTGAAAGATCTAATTCTTCAACTGTCATTTCAAGAACTTTCTCTTTTTGATCCTCTTCTTTTTCAACCATCAAGTTGATTTCACTAACATGTTCTTTAAGTCCTATGAAGAGTTCAAGATGCTCTGTAAGAATCTTAGCTGCAAGAGAAGTAGCTTCATCAGCCTTCATTGAACCATTAGTAGTAACTTCAAGGATTAGTCTATCATAATCAGTTCTTTGACCTACTCTTGTGTTTTCTACTTTCCAGTTAACTTTTTCCACTGGAGTAAAGTTAGAGTCCATAGGTATAACGCCTATTTCAGTTACCTCATCCTTTTTAAGTTCTGAAGGTTCGTATCCTCTTCCTTTTTCAACCATCATTTCAATAAATACATCTGCATCTTCATTTAAAGTTGCAATGTGTTGATCAGGATTTATAATTTCCACATGTGGTTCAAGTTCAATATCTGAGGCTTTTATTTCGCCCTTTCCTGATTTTTCGATGATTAGTTTTACAGGTTCATCTTCAGTCATCTTTAAAACTATAGATTTAATATTTAAAACTATTTCAGGTACATCTTCCAATACTCCTGGAATAGTATCAAATTCATGTTCTACACCACGTATATTAATAAATGATACAGCTGCACCTGGTAGAGAGGAAAGTAACACTCTTCTTAAGGAATTTCCAATAGTGATACCAAAACCAGCTTCCAATGGTTCAACTACAAACTTACCATATATACCTGATTCATCTAATTCTTCAATACTAATTCTAGGTTTTTCAATTTCAATCATGGGTACCCTCCTTCTCGATTAAATAGTTTACACTCTTCTACGTTTTGGTGGTCTACATCCATTGTGAGGAATTGGAGTAACATCTTTAATCATAGTTACTTCAAGACCTGATGCTTGAAGAGATCTGATTGCAGCTTCTCTTCCAGAACCTGGACCCTTAACGTATACATCAACACTTTTTAGTCCATGTTCTTTTGCTTTTTCAGCAGCTTCTTGTGCTGCTTCTTGAGCTGCAAAAGGAGTTGATTTTCTTGATCCTCTAAAACCAAGTTGTCCAGCACTTGCCCAAGAAATTACATTACCGTTGATGTCAGTAAGAGTAACCATTGTATTGTTAAATGTTGAAGCTATATGAGCTTCGCCTTTTTCAATATTTTTACGCACACGTCTTTTTACACGAGTAGCTCTTTGTTTTTTAGCCATTTAGTTCCCTCCTTACTTTTTCTTAGAAACAAGTTTTTTAGGACCTTTTCTAGTCCTTGCATTAGTCTTAGTCTTTTGTCCTCTTACAGGAAGACCAGCTCTATGTCTTTTTCCACGATAGCAGTTGATTTCTTTAAGTCTTTTGATGTTCATAGCAACATCTCTACGTAAATCACCTTCAACGTGGTATTTATCTATTTCTTCTCTAATAGCTGCAAGTTCAGCTTCAGTTAAATCTTTAACTCTAGTGTCAAAATCAACACCAGCATTTCTTAAGATTTCTTGAGATCTAGGTTTTCCAATACCATAGATATAAGTTAGTCCGATTTCAACTCTCTTTTCTCTAGGTAAGTCTACACCAGAAATTCTAGCCATAATTACCTCCCTTATCCCTGTCTTTGTTTATGTTTCGGATTTTCGCAAATTACCATTACTCGTCCGTTTCTTTTAATGATTTTGCACTTTTCGCACATCTTCTTTACAGATGGTCTTACTTTCATTTATAATGCCTCCTAATCTAGGATATTATTTCTTTCTCCAAGTTATTCTTCCTCTTGTAAGATCATAAGGTGAAAGCTCAACTGTCACCTTATCACCAGGAAGAATTCTAATATAATTCATTCTCAATTTGCCTGAAATATGAGCAAGTATGATATGTCCATTTTCAAGTTCAACCTTGAAATGTGTATTTGGAAGAGCGTCTACTACAACACCTTCAACTTCTATTACATCTTCTTTAGCCATATTATTAAGGATCCTCCTTTAGCTATAAGGTAAGAGTTTCTTTCTTATATATGAATCATTTAAATCTTCTGTTTCAAGATCTATAAAACTATTATAAATATAAAGATGCTTTACCTTTTTCTTTTTTGGTCGATCTAGCTTTCTAAGTTTTCCATCTACTAGAAAGAGGTAGTCTTTGTCAATTATATCTAATATAACAAAAACTTTTCCCTCATCTCTACCTTTTTTGGATCTTACAATCTGTCCTTTTAAAAGACCTAATGTATTATCCATTATTATTCGAGACCGTTAACTATATCTTCAAATACTTTGTCAATATCTTGTGAACCATCAATATCTATTAAAAGACCTTGAGCCTTATAATAATCAATTAATGGAGCTGTTTGATCAAAATATACTGAAATTCTAGTTCTTACAGTTTCTTCAACATCGTCATCTCTTTGGATTAACTTTGTGCCGTCCTTATCACATATACCCTCTTCTTTAGGAGGATTAAACGCTACGTGATAAGTTGCTCCACAAGTTTTGCATATTCTTCTTCCAACAGCTCTTTCAATTAATATTTCTGGCTTAACATTAATATTTATTACCTTAGTTAGCTTTTCATTATTTTTATCAAGAATTGAATCTAAGCTAACACCTTGAGCTACAGTTCTAGGAAATCCGTCTAGTAAAAATCCATTCTTAGCGTCATCTTTATTAAGTCTATCTTCAACAAGTTCTATAACAAGTTCATCAGGAACTAAAAGTCCCTTGTCCATATAAGACTTAGCTTTTTTGCCAAGTTCTGTATTATTTTTAATATTTTCTCTAAAGATATCTCCAGTTGAAATATGTGGAATATTGTATTTTTCAACAATTGATTCAGCTTGTGTGCCTTTTCCAGCACCTGGAGGTCCCAATATAACTAACTTCATATAATGCCTCCTATTTGTTCTTTAAGAAACCGCGATAATTTCTCATAATAAGTTGTTGTTCTAATACTCTGTGAATTTCAAGAACTACACCAACAACGATGATTATTGAAGTACCACCATAGTTAAATTGAAGTCCTGAAATTTTAGTTAGAATAGTTGGAAGAACTGCAAGTATAGAAAGTGCAATTGCTCCCGGTAGAACTAATCTATTTAAAGTTCTTGATAAATAATCGCTTGTTGGCTTACCAGCTCTGATTCCAGCAATAAACCCTCCATTTGCTTGTAAGTTTTTTGAATATTCTACTGTATTAAATTGGATTGTAGTGTAGAAGAATGTGAAGAATATAATTAAAATAACAGTTAAAATTACATAAAGCACAACTCCAGGTCCTCCTGCAGGAGTAAACCATTTTTCAATCCAAATTCTTGTAGATTCACTAGTGAACATTCCAATAGTTGCAGGAATAGCCATTAGTGAGTTTGCAAAGATAATAGGCATTACACCAGTCATTAAAACTTTGATTGGAATATGAGTGGATTGTCCACCATACATTTTTCTACCTACTACTCTTTTTGCATATTGCACAGGTATTCTTCTTTCACCTTCAGTTAGAATTACTACAAATACTACAATAGCAATAGCAATTACTAAGAAAAGTATTAAGAAAATTGGGCTTGATTTCCCAGCACGCACAAGTGCCACTGATTGAGCAATATCAAGAGGAAATCTTGCAACAATACCAGCAAAGATTAGAATTGAAATACCATTTCCAATTCCATGTTCTGTAATTTGCTCTCCTATCCATATCAATACTGCAGTACCTGCTACTATTGAAAGGATAATTGTTATATATTCAATTGGACTGGTTGCATTAACAGCGTCTCTAAATAGTCCAAATGTGTATCCGATTGCTTGAATAAGCGCAATAACAATTGCTAAATATCTAGTATACTTAGCTATAGCTTTTCTACCAGTTTCTCCTTCTTTTGCAAGAGATTCCAATGAAGGAATTGCAATTGTCAAAAGTTGAAGAATAATTGATGCCGTAACATAAGGATATATATTAGCAGCAAAAATTGTAAATCTTCTAAAGTTACCCCCAGCCATTAAATCTAGGAATGAGAAAATTGATCCACCTGTTCCACTAAATATTTGTGAAATAACTTGGGAGTTCATAAAAGGAACTGCAATATGTGAACCAAGTCTATATATTAGAAGCATGAAAAGAGTGAAGAGCATCTTCTTACGAAGAGAATCTATTTTCCACGCATTACGAAATGTGGATAGCATTAGATCACCTCAGTCTTTCCTCCGCATGCCTCAATTTTTTCTTTAGCAGATTTTGAGAAATGCGAAGCTTTTACAGTTAGTGCAACATTAAGTTCTCCATCTCCCAAAATTCTAAGTCCATCTTTAGCCTTAGATGCTTTGATAAATTTGTTTTCTATTAAGAATTCAGGAGTGATTACAGTTCCTTCTTCAAATGCGTTTAAGTCAGATACATTAACTACTGCGCAATCTTTCTTAAAGATATTAGTAAATCCTCTCTTAGGAAGACGTCTAAATAGTGGCATTTGACCACCTTCAAATCCTGGTCTAACTCCACCGCCACTTCTAGCGTTTTGTCCTTTATGACCCTTTCCAGAAGTTTTACCAGTACCGGAACCTATTCCACGACCTACTCTCTTTCTGGCTTTAACTCCGCCACCATCGTTTGGTCTTAAGTCATGTAATTTCATTAGGTACACCTCCTTATTCTTCTACTTCTACCATGAAGTTAACTTCTTTTAACATACCTCTAATTTGAGGTGTGTCATTTTTTTCAACTACTTGACCGATTTTTTTAAGGCCAAGAGCTTTTATTGTCTTTCTGTGTTTAGGTATTTTGCCGATAGGGCTTTTTACAAGTTTAATTTTAATTGTGCTCATATTATTTATCCCCCTATCCTAAAATTTCTTCAACAGATTTATTTCTTAGTTTTGCAACTGATTCAACAGTTTTAAGTTGACTTAAACCATCAATTGTTGCATTAACTATATTTCTTGGATTACTTGTACCAATATTCTTAGTACGAATATCAGATATACCTGCAAGTTCACATACAGCACGCACAGCTCCACCGGCGATAACTCCTGTACCTTCTCTTGCTGGTTTTAAGAATACTCTACCAGCTCCATAAATTCCAGTTACTGTGTGAGGAATTGAAGTATTTAGTAGATTTACTTCTATAATGTGTTTTCTAGCATCTTGTGTTGCTTTTCTTATTGCTTCAGGAACTTCAAGAGCTTTACCTGTACCAACACCAACATGTCCATTTTTGTCGCCAACTACTACTAGTGCAGAAAATCTAAAGTTTCTACCACCTTTTACAACTTTGGCAACTCTGTTGATTGCTACAACTCTTTCTTCAAGATCAAGTTCTGCCGCATTTATTAATGAACGCTCCATTACTTCCTCCTTCTTAGAATTTTAGTCCAGCTTCTCTAGCTGCTTCTGCAAGTGCTTTGACTTTACCGTGGTATACATATCCACCTCTATCAAACACAACTTCTTCTATTCCAGCTTCTTTTGCTTTTTCTGCAATAGAAGTACCCACAGCTTTTGCTGCATCAATATTACCTGTTTGTTCTAAATTAAGTGACTTATCTAAAGTAGAAGCACTTACTAAAGTATTTCCTACTTCGTCATTTATAATTTGAGCATAAATATGTGACGCAGATCTGTAGATTGAAAGTCTTGGTTTTTCAGAAGTGCCGGAGATATGATTTCTAAGTCTTTTGTGTCTTTTTTGTCTATTTGCATTTCTATTTACTTTTTTTAACACTTATATTCTCCTTTCTTATTTACCAGTTTTTCCTACTTTACGTCTTACATATTCGTCAACGTATTTAATACCTTTACCTTTATATGGTTCAGGTTCTCTAAAACCTCTAATGTAAGCTGCATAAGCTCCAACTTTTTGTTTATCAATACCCTTAATAATTATGGAGTTTGCCGCAGGAACTTCAACTTCGATTCCTTCAGGATCTTCAATATCTAGTGGATGTGAAAATCCAAGGTTTAATGAAAGTGTCTTGCCTTTCTTTGCTGCTCTATATCCAGTACCGATGATTTCTAGTTGTTTACTATAACCTTCAGTTACTCCAATAATCATGTTTTCAATTAGAGTTCTTGTTAGACCATGAAGCGCTTTTATTTTCTTTGTTTCATTTGGTCTTTCTACAGTGAGAACTCCGTCATTTAATTCTATTTTAAAATCTTTATTAAAAGATTGTGTTAATTCACCTTTTGGTCCCTTGACTACAACTGTTTGTCCGTCAACTTTAACATCAACATCTTTAGGGATTTCAATAGGTTTTTTGCCAATTCTTGACATGTTTCACCTCCAAATTACCAAACGTAGCAGATTACTTCTCCGCCTACACCTTTATTTCTAGCTTCTTTGTCTGTAATGATTCCCTTAGATGTTGAGATAATCGCAATTCCAAGGCCGCCTAGAACCTTTGGAACATCTTCGCACTTAACATAAACTCTAAGTCCCGGTTTAGAAATTCTCTTTAATCCAGAAATTACTCTTTCACCAGATTCAGCATATTTTAAATCTACTTTAATCATTCCTTGCTTATCGTCTTCAAGAACATCATAGCTCTTAATATATCCTTCTTCAAGTAGAATCTTTGCGATTTCTTTCTTAATATTTGAAGCAGGAATGTCTACAGATTTGTGTCTTGCACTATTTGCATTTCTAATTCTTGAAAGCATATCTGCAATTGGGTCTGTCATCATATCAGTTTGCCTCCTTTCATCTAAGGTCTTACCAACTAGCTTTTCTTACGCCAGGAATTTGTCCTTTATAAGCTAATTCTCTAAAACATATTCTACATATTCCGTATTTTTTTAATACAGAGTGTGGTCTTCCACAAATTTTACATCTACTATATTCACGAGAAGAGAACTTTTGATTTCTCTTTTGTTTTGCAACCATTGATTTTTTAGCCACTTCGTACCTCCTAAGCTTTCGCGAAAGGCATTCCCATTTGTTCTAGGAACACTTTAGCTTCTTCATCAGTATTTGCAGTAGTAACAATATTAATATCCATACCTCTAATTTGATCAATTTCGTCATATTCGATTTCAGGGAATATTAATTGTTCTTTAAGTCCTAGTGCATAATTTCCTCTGCCGTCAAATGCAGTTGGCTTAACTCCTCTAAAGTCTCTAACTCTTGGAAGTGCAACATTCATAAGTTTATCAAGGAAGTCATACATTCTTTGACCTCTTAAAGTAACTTTAACACCAACACTTTGTCCTTCACGAAGTTTAAAGTTCGCAATTGACTTTCTTGCATGAGTTACTTGTGCTTTTTGTCCTGCAATTGTTGTCAATTCTTTAACTGCAGATTCAAGAGCTTTAGGATTATCCTTAGCTTCTCCAACACCGATGTTTATAGTAATTTTAACAAGTTTCGGTACTTCCATAACATTTCTATATTGGAAATGTTCCATTAGGTGGCCCACAACTTCTTGTTTGTATTTATCTTGTAATCTTGAAGTCATTATTTTACCCCCTACTTAATTGTTTCTCCGCTAGATTTTGCATATCTAACTTTTTTTCCATCTTCTATTTTATATCCAATTCTTGTTGTTTTTCCAGATGCTTTATCTACATACATTACATTAGAAACATGAATTGGAGCTTCCATTTTTTCAATTCCACCTGGTGCTTGAGGTCCTCTAGGTTTTAAGTGTTTAGTAACAATATTTACCTTTTCTACCACAACTTTATTTTCTTTAGGAATTGTTCTTAAAACTTTTCCAGTCTTGCCTTTATCTTTTCCGGCTATAACTTTTACGATGTCATCTTTAATTATTTTCATATTACACCTCCAAATTATAGTACTTCCGGAGCTAGAGAAATTATCTTCATGAAGTTTCCAGCTCTTAATTCTCTAGTTACAGGTCCAAAAATACGAGTTCCTACAGGGCTTCTGTCATCTTTTATAACAACTGCAGCATTGTCATCAAAACTAATGTAAGATCCATCTTTTCTGCTGATTCCCTTGCTAGTTCTTACAATAACAGCTTTTACAACGGAACCTTTCTTAACAACGCCACCTGGTGTTGCATGTTTAACAGAGCATACTACAATATCACCAATATTCGCTGTTCTTCTATTTGTTCCACCAAGGACTTTAACAACAGATAGTTCTCTTGCACCTGAATTGTCAGCAACACGCAATCTAGTTTCTTGTTGAATCATGTTTTTCTCCTTTCAATCCAAAATTATTGAGCTTTTTCAATAATTTCTACAAGTCTCCATCTTTTATCTTTACTTAGTGGTCTAGTTTCCATTAGTTTTACCTTATCACCAATACCACATTCATTATTTTCATCATGAGCCTTGAATTTAGTAGTCTTCTTAAATCTCTTCTTGTAAATAGGATGAGTTTTAAAAGTCTCAATAGCTACTACAATTGTTTTATCCATTTTATCACTTACTACAACGCCAGTTATAGTTTTTCTTGAATTTCTTTCCATGAGATTAAGCCTCCTTTCCTACTTCAAGTTCACGTTCTCTAATGATCGTTTTTACTCTTGCTATATCTCTTTTAACTGTTTTTATGCTTGATGGATTATCAAGTTGGCCTGTAGCCAATCTGAATCTCAAATTAAAAAGTTCATTTTTAAGTTCGTTAACTTTATTATTTAATTCTTCGCTTGATAAATCACGAATTTCTTTAGCCTTCATTTGAGTCACCATCCTTATCTTTCATCACGAATTTTGTTTTGATTGGTAATTTCATAGATGCTAGTCTCATTGCTTCTCTAGCAATTTCTTCTGAAACTCCACCCATTTCAAATAAAACTCTACCTGGTTTTACAACTGCTACCCAGTATTCAGGAGCACCCTTACCAGAACCCATACGAGTTTCTGCAGGTTTTTCTGTAACAGGTTTGTCTGGGAAAATCTTAATCCAGATATTTCCACCTCTACGAATATATCTTGTCATAGCACGACGTGCCGCTTCTATTTGATTTGAAGTAATCCAACAAGGTTCTAGAGCTTTAATTCCGTATTCGCCATATGCTAGCTCATTACCACGTAGGGCTTTACCCTTCATTCTGCCTCTATGGACTCTACGATATTTTACTCTCTTAGGCATCAACATGACTATATTCCTCCCTTCTTAAGACTCTTTTTTTCTATTATCTCTTCTGTTATTGTTTCTGTTGTTATTTCTATTGTTATCGCGTCTCTTGCGATTTCTATTATCTCTTGGTTTTCTATTAGTTTCTTCTAATTCAGGAAGAACTTCACCTTTGTATAACCAAACTTTAACACCAAGTTTACCATAAGTTGTATCTGCTTCAGCAAATCCATAATCAATGTCTGCTCTTAGTGTTTGTAGAGGAATAGTTCCTTCAGCATATCCTTCAGTTCTTGCCATATCAGCTCCGCCTAGACGTCCTGAAACTGAAGTCTTAATACCAAGTGCTCCTTGACGCATTGTTCTTTGAATAGCTTGTTTCATTGCACGTCTAAAAGAAACTCTTCTTTCAAGTGATTCAGCAATGTTTTCTGCTACTAATTGAGCATTTAAATCTTGATTTTTAATTTCTTCAACATTTATAACTACTGATTTATCTGTAAATTTTTCAAGTTCTTTTCTAAGTTCTTCAACTCCAGCTCCACCACGGCCTATAACCATTCCTGGTTTAGCTGTATGAACTGAAACCTTAACTCTATTTGCTGCTCTTTCAATTTCAATTTTTGCAATTCCAGCAGAATAAAGTTTTTTCTTAATATATTTTCTAATGTTATTATCTTCTACTAATAGATCGGCAAAATTCTTTTTATCTGCGTACCAAACTGAATCCCAATCTTTAATTACACCAACACGAAGTCCATGTGGGTTTACTTTTTGACCCATTCTCTACCTCCTCACTCTCTTTCTGCTACTACAACGCCAATGTGACTTGATCTTTTAAGGATTGGATAAGCCATTCCTTTAGCCTTAGGACGAAATCTCTTCATTGTAGGTCCGTCATTAGCATATGCGTTTTTAACATAAAGATCGTCTCTATCTAAATTAAGATTATTTTCAGCATTTGCTACTGCTGAGTGTAATACTTTATAGAGCTCATGAGCTCCTCTCTTATTAGTAAATTTTAAAATAGAAAGGGCCTCATCAACACTTTTTCCACGAATTTCAGCGCAGATATAATTCACCTTAAGAGGAGAAATTCTAACATATTTTGCTATTGCTTGTGTTTCCATTTATACCCTCCTTATTTTAATGTAGTACTTTTTTCGCTCTTGCCGCCGTGACCTCTATATGTTCTTGTTGGAACAAATTCGCCTAATTTATGTCCTACCATATCTTCTGTAATATATACTGGCACATGTTTTCTGCCATCATGAACAGCTATAGTATGTGAAACAAATTCAGGGAAAATAGTTGAGCGACGTGACCAAGTTTTTATAACTTTTTTTTCGTTCTTTTCGTTTAATTCGTCAACCTTCTTTAGAAGGTGTTCATCAGCAAATGGTCCTTTTTTAATTGATCTACTCATTATACCCTCCGATTACTTAGTTCTTCTTCTAACTATATACATGTCAGATTTTTTGTTTTTCTTTCTAGTCTTAAGCCCTAGAGCTTTCTTACCCCAAGGAGTCATTGGTGAAGGTCTACCAACTGGTGTTCTACCTTCCCCACCACCATGTGGGTGATCTACTGGGTTCATTGCAGATCCTCTTACGTGAGGTCTCTTTCCAAGATATCTGCTCTTACCAGCCTTACCTAAAGTGATAAGTTCGTGAGAAATATTTCCAACTTGTCCTATAGTTGCCTTACATCTTAAACTTACAAGTCTGAATTCGCCAGATGGAAGTCTAAGTTGAGCATATTTACCTTCTTTTGCCATAAGTTGAGCAGAAGAACCTGCTGATCTTGCTAATTGTCCACCCTTACCTGGTGTAAGTTCAACATTGTGAACTGTAGTACCAACTGGGATGTCAGCAAGAATAAGTGCATTACCAACTTTGATATCAGCATCTGATCCTGATTCAACTACATCTCCTACTTTTAATCCATTAGGTTGAATGATGTATCTCTTTTCACCATCTGCATAAGATAAAAGTGCAATATAAGCAGTTCTATATGGATCATATTCAATTGCTTGAACTTTTGCTGGGATATTGTCTTTATTTCTTTTTAAATCTATTATTCTATATTTTCTCTTAACTCCGCCGCCTCTATGTCTACTAGTAATTCTACCGTGAGCATTTCTTCCGGCAGTTTTCTTAATAGTAGTTAGAAGAGACTTTTCAGGTGTTGTCTTTGTGATTTCTTCAAAAGTAGCAACAGTCATCTTTCTACGGGCAGGAGTTGTAGGTTTAAATCCTCTAATTGCCATTGTTTATAACCTCCTACTATTAGATAGAATCAAAAAATTCTATCGGTTCTGAGTCATCAGTAAGCTTAATTATAGCCTTTTTCCATGAAGGACGTCTTCCTTGATGAACTCCTTGTCTCTTAAGTTTTCCAGTCATATTCATTGTGTATACTTTTTCAACCTTTACACCGAAGATTTCTTCGACTGCAGCTCTGATTTCTGGCTTAGTGGCATTTTTGTCAACTTCAAAAGTGTATTTGCCTTCTTCCATCATATCCATAGATTGTTCAGTTACTAAAGGTTTCTTAATGATATCAAATTTATTCATCAGTTAAACACCTCCTCAATAGTTCCAAGTGCTTCTTTACTGATTATTAGACTATCGTATTTTAATAAATCATATACATTAATATCAGTTGCTCTTGAAGTTTTAACACCTTCAATATTTCTTGCAGCTCTAATAACATCTTTTTCATCATCATTTATAACTACTAAAGCTTTTCTAGCTGACTTAATATCCTTTAAGATGTTAGCAAAGATCTTAGTCTTTGGTTCGTCCATTATGAATTTATCTACTAAGATTAATTCTCCATCTTGAAGTTTGCTTGTAAGTACTGATCTTAAAGCAAGTCTTCTAACTTTTTTAGGAGTTGTATAAGAGTAATCTCTTGGTTTCTTTGCAAAAACAACTCCGCCACCTTTCCATTGAGGTGATCTTATAGAACCTTGTCTAGCACGACCAGTTCCCTTTTGTCTCCAAGGTTTTCTTCCTCCTCCACGAACTTCTGAACGAGTTTTTGCAGAGTGAGTTCCTTGTCTCTTATTAGCTAAAATATTTTTAACAACTAAATAAACAGCATGTGTGCTTACAGGAGCATCAAATAGCCCTTCACTTAGTTCGACTTCTTCAACAGGATTTCCCTTAATGTCAATCATTTGAATTTTAGGCATTTCTTTACCTCCCTATCTTATTTAGTCACTTTAACAGTGCTTTTAATTCTTACAGTGCCTTTCTTAGGTCCTGGAATTGCACCTTTTACTAAAATTAAATTTTTATCTGTATCTATTCTTACAATTTCAAGGTTTTGAACAGTAACTCTTTCGTTACCCATCTTTCCAGCCATTCTATGGTTTTTAAATACCTTTCCTGGATAAGATGCAGCACCCATACCACCGGCAGTTCTGTGTAATTTAGAACCGTGAGTTTCTCTACCACGTGAGAAGTTATGACGTTTAATCATACCTGCTGTTCCTTTACCTTTTGAAGTTCCAATAACATCTACATGTTCTGCTACTTCAAAGATATCTACCTTTATTTCATCTCCTAGATTATAGTTTTCTACATCATCTGTTCTAAATTCTGAAAGATGTCTTCTATAATCTACTCCTGCTTTATCAAAATGACCTTTCTTAGGTTTATTTAATTTTCTTTCTTTAACCTCACCTGTTGCAACTTGGATAGCATTGTATCCATCAGATTCAATTGTTTTCTTTTGCACAACAACGTTTGGTTCCACTTCAATAACTGAGACAGGAGTGACAGTACCCTCTTCATCAAAGATTTGAGTCATGCCAATTTTCTTACCTACTAAATATTTCACGTTGCACCTCCTAATAATTACAGCGGACTTTCTCTAGGAAAGTCTTATAAAGCAAAGTTTTAAAGTTTAATTTCAATATCTACACCAGCTGGTAGATTTAATTTCATAAGTGAATCTACAGTCTTTTGTGTAGGATTTATAATATCGATTAGTCTCTTGTGAGTTCTTTGCTCAAATTGTTCTCTAGAATCCTTGTACTTGTGTACAGCTCTTAAGATAGTTATAATTTCCTTTTCTGTTGGAAGAGGAATTGGTCCAGATACATCTGCTCCACTCTTCTTAGCTGCCTCAACAATTCTCACTGCTGAAGTATCAAGTAATTCGTGATCATAAGCTTTAAGTTTAATTCTTATTTTTTGTTTGCCTTTGTTAGACATAATATACCTCCATTCGCTAAAGCTTCTTTGCGAAGGGGGTTATTGATACACGCACCCTCGTGTATTAAAGGATGCTCTTGAAAAAATAACCCACGCCCAAGTCTTGCCTGGACTACTCCGTCATAATTACCTTAAATCTCCTTTTTTCCGCAAAGATTTAAGCAACTTATGACTTCATCGCAATTTCTTTTCTAAACGCTTAAATATTATACTGTAAATAAACCCATTTGTAAAGGTTAATTTACCAATTTTTCAATATTTTTTACATTTTTCTTATAATCTTACAGGCGAGTATTATATATTATATAAATATTATTTACAACCATAAAATAAATTTTTTTAAATTTCTTAATAAAAAATATGGTTTAGATTTAACCAAACCATATTTCTTCTATTATATAGAGTTATTTTTGGACTTAATAATTATTTAGTCATTAAATAATTATATGCTCCTAGGGCCGCAGTAGCTCCGCTACCTTGTGCTATTACTATTTGTTTGAATGCTGAATTTGTGCAATCACCTGCTGCATAAATTCCTTCTTTATTAGTTTTTCCAAAATCATCAACTATTATTTCGCCACGATTATTTTTCTCTACATTATTTATCCATTCAGTTATAGGCACAAGTCCAACTTGGATAAAGCATCCTGCTGTATCTTCAGTTATAACTTCACCACTAACTCTGTCTTTATAAGTTATTTTTTCAAGAACTTTTTCGCCCTCTAGACTTTGTGTAGCTGCATTAGTTACAACTCTTACATTTTTAAGTTCTTTTAATTTATCTTGTAGGACTGAATCTGCCTTTAGTTCTGGTAAGAATTCAAGAACTAAAACTTCTTTAGCAATTCCCGATAGATCAATAGCGGCTTCTATGCCTGAGTTTCCTCCGCCAATAACTGTTACTTTTTTATCTTTAAATAAAGGTCCATCGCAGTGAGTACAATATGCAACACCTTTATTTCTAAATTCAATTTCACCTGGAACTCCAATAAGTCTCCACTTAGCACCTGTAGCTACGACAATTGTCTTAGCCTTTAGCTCACCGTGATCAGTAACTATTTTTATTGGATTTGTTTCTATTATATCTTCTACATTTACATTATCTATAATTTCTACATTATATTTTTTTACATGTTCTCTAACATCGTCCATAAATTTAGGCCCCTCTGTATAAGAAAGTCCTGTAATGTTTTCTATAGATAGTGTTTCTTTGACTTGTCCGCCAAATTCTTTTGACACAAGTCCAGTTCTTATACCCTTTCTAGCCGCATATATAGCTGCAGTTGCTCCAGCAGGTCCTCCGCCTATAACTAGCATGTCATAGACTTCTTTTTCATCTAGCTTTAAATCTTCTTTTTCATCTGTAACTTGATTTAGAATTTCGTTAAGAGAAATCTTTCCATTATAGAATAAATCTTCATTTAAATATGAAGTTGGTACAGCTAATATTCCAAGTTCTTCAACATAATCCTTAAACATGGACCCATCAATCATAGTGTGAGAAATTTTAGGATTAATTACAGACATTATATTTAAAGCTTGAACTACCTCAGGGCAATTGTGACAACTTAAACTTACAATAGTCTTAAAATTAAGTTCTCTATCTATTTCTTCTATTCTCTTTCTTTGTGAGCCTTCAATTTTAGGGGCTCTTCCTCCAACTTGAAGTAGTGCAAGAATAAAAGATTCAAATTCATGGCCTAAAGGAATTCCTGCAAAAGTTATTCCGCCTCTATCTTCAGATGATAAAGAAAAACTAGGAGTGTATTTTAAATTTCCTTCTTCTAGTTTTAATTTATCTGAAAGCGGAAGTAACTCATCTATAAATTCCTTTACTTTTTTTGAGTTCTCGCTATCATCAAGGCTTATAGTAATTACAACCTCTCTTTCGAGAAGTTGCAAATACTGTTTAACCTGATTTTTTAGATTTGTATCGAGCATTAGATTTTACCAACAAGGTCTAGTCCTGGAGTTAGAGTTTCGCCTGATTCTTTCCATTTAGCAGGACATACTTCGCCAGGGTTTTCTCTTACGAATTGTGCTGCACGAATCTTGTCATATACTTGACTAGCGTCACGTCCAATTCCATCAGCATTAATTTCTACAGTTTGGATAATTCCATCTGGATCAATTATAAAAGTAGCTCTTTGTGCAAGACCTGGTTCTTCGTCTAGTACATCAAAGTCTCTCGTAATTGACTTGTGTGGGTCAGCAAGCATTGTAAATTCTAGTTTGGAAATAGCTTCTGAGTGATCATGCCAAGCTTTGTGTACGAAGTGTGTATCAGTTGACATTGAATATACTTCAGCACCTAATTCTTGTAATTTAGCATATTGTTCTTGCATATCTTCAAGTTCTGTAGGACATACAAAAGTGAAGTCTGCTGGATAGAACATTAATACTGTCCATTTACCTTCAAAATCTTTGTTTGAAACTTCAATAAATTCTTCCTTCTTTGGATTGTATCCATTAGTTTTAAACTCTGGTATTTTCTTTCCTATTTGTGACATATTGTCCTCCTTTTATTTTTATTTTATTATTAACTATTCAACAATAATATTTATGATAAATATTATCGTTATTAATATACCCCCAAAATTTTTTTATAAACCAAAATTTTAAATAATTATATATAAATATAAATAACAGAGGTTTTTTACTCCTCTGTTATTCCCGTAGCTATTATATTGTCATAATCTATTCCATTTATATTTATCTTTTTTATCTCCACATTTACTTCAAAAGAATTTTTTATATTTTCCTTAGTCAAGATTTCTTTTGTCTTTCCAATTTCATATTTTCCACCATGGCTTAGCAAAATACATTTATCTGATGTTTTTAATGCATGCTCTGGATAGTGAGTATTTATAATAACTATTACGCCATCTTCTGATAGTTTTTTTATTAAATCTAGAATAATAATTTGATTTTTAAAATCTAGTCCACTTTCTGGTTCATCTAATATTATTATTCTTGGATTATTTATAAGAGCTCTTGCAATCAATAACATTTGAAGCTCTCCACCGCTCATTTCACTACACAATTCGTTTTGAAGTTTTTCTATTCCTATTTTTTCCATTGTTTTTATAGCAATATTTCTATCCTTATCACTTGGCACTTTAAATAAATCTAATCTAGAAGATAAACCAAGTAGAACCATTTCAAGACCAGTATATGAAAATAGAAATTTTCTTTTTTGAGGAATATAAGATATATTAGACCAAAGTTTTTTAGATTTAATATTCTTTATATCAACTCCATTTATTAGAGTTCTTCCTTTATCCCACTTAAAAATTCCACTTATACACTTTATAAGAGTTGTCTTTCCCACTCCATTGGGACCTAATATAGCGAGAATATTTCCATCTTCAAGTTTAAAATTTATATCCTTTAAGATATAATCTCCGTTTTTAAATTTAAAAAATCCATTTTCTACACATAGTTTCATCTAAAGATACCTCCAGTTTTTCTAAGTAACATTATAAAAATTGGAGCTCCAATAATTGCTGTAAGTATAGATATAGGAAGTTCAATTACTGATACAGTTCTAGATAAGGCCTCAATTAAAATCATAAAAGATGCCCCTATACTTATGCCAAAGGGCATTATATATAAATTATTTCCACCAACAAGCATCCTGCATAGATGAGGGATTATAAGTCCAATCCACCCAATTTGACCACATATAGATACAGAACTTGCTGTGATTAAAGTTGATAAAAATAAAAATATAAATCTAGTTTTCTTTACATTTACACCCATGGATTTTATTTCATCTTCTGATAGTGTTAAAATATTTAATTGCCATCTCATTTTATAAATTAAAATCACGGAAATAATAATCACAGGCGCTGCAATAAAAAGATTTTTATAAGACGCTCTTCCAAAGGATCCCATTAGCCAGTAAGTTATTTGCGGCAATTTATCCATTGGATCAGCTGTATACTTTAAAAGTGAAGAAAAAGCATTGGCAAGTGAAGATACTATAATGCCAGCTAATACTAACATTATAATAGAAGATTCTTCTCTTTTAATAATTCTAAGAGTTAAAAATATGGAGCTAAGTCCTGTTGCAAGGGCAATTACTTGAATTCCCACACTTCCCATGCTTAAAATTATTGCAATTACTGCGCCAAGACTTGCAGCGCTTGACACCCCAAGTATATCTGGTGTAGCCAGTGGATTTGAAAATACAGACTGAAAAGTTATACCTGCAATAGTAAGTCCTCCTCCAACTATAATTGCAGTTATTATCCTAGGTAGCCTTAGATTTAAAATTACAGATTCTATAATAGGATCTGTCTCTAAACCATTTAGTAAATCCCCTATAAATAAAAATATATCTTTAAAATCAATGCTCATTCTGCCCATATTAATTGCAATTAGTGAGCAAAGTATGGGCAAAACAAACAAAATTATATACATATAAAATCTGATTTTTCCATTTTTTATGCAATAATTTTTTATCATATATTAAACATTTCCTCTAATTCTTCATCAGATAAGTCATAGTTATACCAGTTTTTGTAATATTCTTTTATTTTAGAATTTAAATCATAATCTTTAAATTCTTCTGGATAAACTGATTTTGCCATCCAAGCGAATACTAGTGGTGCATCTGGATTAGGTGTAAACCAGTTCCACATTCCAAGTCTTGTATTAAATACATTTTTATTTTTAACTGCATTTAAATTTGAAAAATCAATTCCATCTACATTATTCTCATAGACATCCTCTGTTGTAATGTCAAGAAGTCCAGGACCGTCTAGGAATAATACATCTGGATTCCATTCATAAATTTGTTCAACATTAACCTTTGGATATCCCTTTTCTTCAGCTGCTACATTCTTTGCACCAATTCTTTGTTGCCAAAATCCTCCAAAAGAACCAGTACCTGCTACAACTGGCACACCTTGATTGTATTTCCAAAGTATCATTGATGTTGGTCTTTTATCTTCAGGAACTTTTGCAATTTTATCTCCAACTTCTTTTACAATTTCATCTCCAGCTTTTATGAAGTCATCCATTTTTCCCTTTTCATTAAATACTTCTTCTAAAAGTTTTAGCCACTCATTATTTCTATTTATTGGATCAGCTGGAGTTTCTCCACCTACTGTTGCAAACCCTATAAGTGGTATGCCTGTTTTAGATAGAGCTTCATATCTATCTACATTTTTTGCATTGTAGAAAATAACATCTGGTTTTAATTTCATAATTTCTTCAACATTTAAGTCACTTTGGCCTTCCACAGTCGTCTCTGCATCAAGTAGTTCTGGTGCAATATCTTTTAAAATTGAATTTCCTACTGCTGATTTAAGTGAACCTGCATATCCAACTATATGTGGAGCATCTCCTTTGTGGTAAGCCATGTAAGTTGACATAATAGGCACTTGGTCTATTACAACTCTTTCTATATTATTGGGAACTTCAACTTCATTTCCCGCATGGTCTAAAACTTTATGATTTCCAGTCTTTTCCACCTCAGCTTGTGCTTGATTAGTTTCTTCCTTAGGTGCATTTTTATTTGTATTTGCACATCCTGTAATTAAAGAGGCCACTAAAGCTAGTGCCAATAAAATATTTAACAATTTTTTATTCATTTTATCTTCCTTTCTATAATAAATTTGTAAAAACCTGCTAAACTATTCTATATAATAAAACAGCTATTACAATTATAATCTAAATTTATAAAAATCAACAGTTATATAAATTTCTCTTTTTATACATTATTTTATTTTTACAGTTTTAGGGTATACTATAATATGTGATGTAATATATAAGACTAACTATATGAATACAAGGGCGAAAATCAAAAAATTCGCAAAAAAAAGTGAAAAGATAACAAAAAAGACAATTAAATAAAAATGAGCATGGCAAACAAGCCTAATTAAAGGCTAAA